>SDBT01016291.1_pt1 | contig 11768 bp, 15 predicted proteins | sample 2277101 | NCBI WGS metagenome assembly SDBT01 (sample SAMN10404973, study PRJNA504765) | marine sediment metagenome | isolation source: marine sediment core GS10_PC15, 103 cmbsf | place: Arctic Ocean: Southern Knipovich Ridge | collected 2010
AAGGGCACTGGAACCGCTTAAATGGCGGTGGCTGGTGCCCTTTTTAGTTTTGATCAAAAAGAGGCGGTGACTCAATGAAAAAGTTTACATTGTTGCTTCTGGTGATCGCTTTCATATTGGCTGGTCTGAGCGTCTCTTGCGGATCGGCAACGCCGCCGGCACCGTCTGCCGAATCTGCGCCATCCGCACCTGAAGCTACTTCCTTGCCACAGCTGACAGAAGCAACAGTTGTCCGTGTAATTGATGGTGACACCATTGAGGTTGACATTGGAGGTAGATTATATAAGGTTCGTTACATTGGCATTGATACACCGGAAATAGGCAGGCCTGGTGCTGATGAGGCCACAGCCGTTAATACTCAACTTGTTTCTGGAAAGACCGTATATCTGGAGAAAGATGTTTCAGAAACTGACCGCTACGGTAGGCTATTGCGGTATGTCTGGACAGAGGAGGGTATGGTCAATGCCATTCTGGTGGCGAATGGCTATGCTCAAGTGGCAACTTACCCACCTGATGTTAAATACCAGCAGGATTTTCTTGAGCTTCAAAGGCAAGCTGAAGAAGCTGGTAAGGGTTTATGGACAGTACCACAACCGATGCCAGCTGCCAGCGGTGCTTTTGTCGGCAGCGTTAATTCAGATGTATATCACTATCCTACTTGTACATACGCCCAGCGGATATACCCCGAAAACCTAATCTCGTTCAGTTCCTCGGCTGATGCCGCGTCAAATGGCTATAGGCCATGTAAAGTATGCCGCCCACCATAATTAGGTTCTTTTTTTCATCCCTTTACCCCATGTATAATGTGATAATATTACTTCAATACTAATAATTCATCGTTAAAAAGGAGGGGTGAGAATGGGAAAATATAAGAATGTCCAAATAGAGTGTACCGTAGCAGATGGTCTGGATATTGCCCCAATAAAGGCACTCCGGGCTAAGATGCAACAGCGTATGGATAGAATGATTGGTACCCCTTTGGAGAATACTCCTTATCACGAGAAGGAAAAGGAAACGCTTCGCAGGCTAATAATGGCGGAGGAGATAGACTTTAATTCGATCTGTAGGGCTATACCAAAGGATTCTCCAGTGACAGCGGGGGAGCTTAAGGCCATTATCTTTAAGCCTACCATCGTGATGTCGGAGGACCCTGAACATACCTCTTTAGTCTACCAACGCTTCAATATCCTTATCATAGTCACTCAGGCCCTACAAGCTATAAGGGACTATCTGAAAGCTAAGGAAAGTCAAGGAGTGAAGGGGATCCCAAACATTCAGAAGATAATAGATAATGTTGAAAGCCAGCTTATAGTACTGAAATGATGGTTTAATTATTAAACTCCCGCTTCCTTATAGCTGGATCATTATACCTTCCTTTATTTGGAGTATTGACAAACTCCCGAGAGAGGGCTAAACTCAAGTCCCAATAAGCTCAATAGGAGGTTGAATATGAAAGATACTCAAATCACCAAGAGCAATTGGGATGGTCAACTGCCTCCGCATATAACTAAGAATGAACAAATCTGGTGGGAAGTCTTTCCTCGCATTAGAGCTGACTTGCCACCCAAGATTACCAGACTTTTTGGCGCAGCGAAGGAGTCCCCATCCCGTGAGACCATAGGTAAAGTTGTACTGGTAGCTGATACAAAGGGCGACCTTGGAACAGAGATGGGGAGCCTACTAAATGACTGGGGCTGTTATTGTCAGCATAAGCTTGATGGCCTGGACATGGTTTACATGGCAGGGACAGCCACCAAACCTTACCTTATCTTTTCCTGTGACTTCGGCGTGTTTCCAGCGGTCGGTCTGAGATTTGGCGGGAGAGTAAACCGACAGCTAAACCTAAGTGAGGTAGAACTGGAAAAGCTTGACCAAAGCATGAAAGACACACTCAAGGAATGTGATAGCTTAGAAGAATGCAGAGTATCTATTGAAAAATTCCAGCGTGGTTCTTGGGAAAACGGTTTGGACATCGCTTTCAAAGCAGCCGTATGGCTCAGCTCAAATCGTGAAGAAGCTCTTGCTAATATTTGGAGGATTACAAGCAAGTGATAATGCGTGTGCTCCCCATTCCTATTTGTCCATTGCTCCACTCTTCAAATAAGGCAGTAGTATAGAGCACACACAAGGGATTTGGTTTCTGCTCGGTTGAGGTTGGTACATGGATTATATTGTGAGAGATAACGATAAGATAGCAATAAAAGTGGCTACCAAATACCCAAACGCTTGTAGCCTATTTTGTCTACGAGATGATTCGTTATAGTCCTTAATATAAGAATTGAATCCGTCTCTAAAATTATCAAAAGCCCTCTTAATATCTTCGTCAGCAATACCAGTATTTACGGGTATTCCTGAAGTGGGTCTCCAATATGGTATTTCGGGTAGTTGAAATAGGGGGAAGATTTTCTTTGATAAACGCCAATGATAATATGACAAAAGAGAAAACAACAAGGCAAAAAATAGCCATATCGGCCATACATTCATTTGTAGTTCCATTTTAACCTCCCAACTTAGGTCAATTATAAGTGTGCTACAATATCAAGTAAAGGCTAACTGGATTTTTTCTACGAGACTAACTTTCATTGGCTAGGCTCAGGTCAAGCTAGTGCCCCAAGGTATACCCCCTTATTCTTCTTGATATAGTATTGTCGTAAATATGACAACATCATATCTAAATGAATAGAGGGGTGTCATCTAGCTTTATACCAGTCTAATATCCTATTTTGGTAGTGCCAAGCAGCCAGAAGGAATGGAAAGATATAAGTGAAAATATATACTGAGGCTCTTTCTAAAACAATCCCGTGATACTTTGTGAAAAATCCCTCAACAATGAACTCAGTTAAACCAGCACCTGCAATACCTAGACTAAAAGCAAACAGCCACCAAAATAGTTCTTGTTTCTTCTTTCGGTAAATCATAATAAAAATGCATGAAAGTAATAAGAACAAAAGACCTGCAACAAATCCACCAGCAAAGTAGATAATTTGGGGAACCGCAACATCAGGAACATTTATTGCCTCAGGCATAATCGGTACTGTAGCCCATTCTATCGTCATTTGGTCAGTTGAGATACCAGATAATAAGAGCATTGCGTAATGTCCAGCTTCGTGAAGCCAAGGATAGGCAATTAACAATATGACCCAGAATAAGATTGTCAGGCTATATCTATTTTTCATAATTACAATTTGCTTGAATGGCTAGAACACCGACCAAATTGTATCACCTAGCATTCCCTTATTCTACCGTATCCTCGTAGATACAATACTGCTCTTCCCTTCGGCTATACATATTCTGCCCTCAGACCGATTCTTCTATGAGAGGACATTCCATATAAACTTGGTATGACAGCTTTACCTACGGGGGAGTAGGGGGTCTCTCCAGAGATATGCCTGTCGCTTACCATTCCGGCTAGGTACAGCGGATTCCTAGTCCTTTGCTGGTAAGCATTGACATTGTGGGTATATCATATAAGGATATGGCATAATATTGTACTCTAGGGGAGGAAAAGAAGGCGAATGAGTATGGATTGGTTACTGTGGGTCATTAGAGCCGTAATAATTGTAGTAGGAATTATAATGATAATAATGGTCGGGAAAAGGAAAAAGGAATACTACTTTGGGATTATTATTGTAGGAATTACCGTTTTTACTTTGGGGATTATTCTCCTCATAGTATCTTTTATAACAGACCTATCATTATTTTATGCTTTGTATCTTATTGCTGCTGGGGCAATAGGTACCATAATTGGTTTGGTAGTTCGGAATATACGGGAGAAGAACCGTTAGTGTCTCAAGCTATCCTCAAACCTCACTGACCTAGTGTATCTCTCCACCATAGCTACACAGGTTTTACCTCTCTGAGCATTTTTCCTATGAGAGTAGATTACATGCATTATTCGTATCTACCTGAGGCTATGGGTAGGGTAGGGGTGGTCTCTCCAGAGATATGCCTGTTGCTTACCATTCCATAGCTAGGCACTTACCAGTTTAGCTATGACCAACGGATTGATAATCCGAATTTGGTAAGCATTGACACAGTAGCCATAAGTGATTAAGATGCTAGGTACGATATCATAATTGGAGAAAACCAAAATGGTGGAATTCTTAAATACATCCAAAGCATATGCCGAGATTGAGGAGATTATTAACACAGCAACTACTGAGGTGTTTTTAATATCACCCTATATAAGGTTTCCTAAACCATTGCTAGAACGCCTGAAATATAAGGATGGGCAAGGTATTAAGACGATAGTAGTATGTAGAGAAAAGGACTTAAATAAAGACTTAGGAGCACAAGTAAGAAGTGACCTTAAGCAACTTAAGAATCTGGAACTTCGTTTTGATGATGACCTGCATGCTAAGTGCTTTTTTAATCAAGAATCCATGGTTATTACCTCTCTAAATTTACTTGAGTCTTCAGAACGAAAAAATAGAGAGATGGGTGTGCTTCTTAGTTTAAAAGAAGATTCTCGTGTATTCAAAGAGGCTCTTAATGAAGCAGAATTCATAGTTGCCAGGGCAAAAAAGGATAGTATAATTAGGAGCATTGTAAGTGAGGTTGTAAAGGAAGCGAAGAAGGTAATAGATACCCCAAAAGAGGAGGGGTCAAGAAAAGCACGAATTCCAAGCCGAGCCAAGAATAAGGGTTACTGTATACGGTGCGGAGAAAGAATAACCTATGATGTAGATACACCATACTGCCCCAATTGTTATCGGGTATGGAAGAAATATAAAGATCCCAACTACGAAGAAGAATATTGTCACAAGTGTGGTAAACCCAACGAACTAACAACTATGGATAGACCTTTATGTTATTCCTGCTTTAGAAAATCACGCTCTTAGAACCGTTCCTTTTTTGAAGGGAAGTCTCACGCCTATACTTCAGGCATAAGAATCTGCGGACCTTTTTACAGCAGCTGTTAACCCACCGGTTATTGGCGCTAATGCCGCCGGTTTCCCTTAAAATCAGGTGCGGGAGCGCTGGGAGGGTAAGTCAAGTTTTAGGTTTATCTTAGAAGAAACTCTCCAATGAGAATACCCACAATCAAGAAGAATATGCCTGCACCCAGTCCAAGTCCAAGCAATAACCCACCAATAAATGCACAAGCGATTGCTACAACCCCCACTGTCCCTCGTTTGCTATAGACATACATTACTGAATGGACTGTGCTATAAAGACCACCGATGGCAAATACTATTCTCAGAATCATGGCTACTGCATTGGAGTATTCAGCGACTACTTCTAATAGAGCCTTAATTATCTCGGCTTCAGGGTCGACACTAATGCCTAGGAAAAGGCCAGCTAAAAAGCCCCAACCGACTATATAGACACGTGTAAATCTTTTCATGTTGATATTATAGCACGCAGGTTCTATTTACCACGTATGCCACTCTTGGGAGGGAAGGCGAGCCCCGTTCCGCGGCGTGGGGGTTGTGGGTGAGCCTGGGGAAGTATTACGAGTATAGGTATTGACAAATATTTAATTGGTGTTTAAAGTGGCTATTACAAAGATTATTATTTGTTTAAATCGTTGCAGTTCAGATTATTACCTATAAGGACGAACTAGTATGCGTAAGATAATATCTCCAGGAGTAAATCCAAGATTATTTAGTAGTCATTTTGAAGATGACGAGATGAAGATCATTCGCAATCTAGGCCGCGAATGGTATGTAACCCATGGTGGTGGCGAAAGTGAAATTAGGTTGGGGAAAACTAGTATATACCGATACTTTCTAATGAAACCAACTAACGTGTACCAGGATTTATTTAATCTTGAACGTGAAATCGTTGTAGTATTTAGCCCCTACGATACATTTCAACCTCGTACGCTGGACGCTATCGAGCAAGCAACTGGAAGATATCAACCGCTACGAATTGATCGAATTTGCAGCGTAATAATAAGTAGGGATAGATTAATCGAATCTAAAATTAGTAACTTATTAAAAGGTGATCCAGAATCTCAAATTGTGGTCCCTTTTACATATGAAGAGTTGCTTAAACCTCTAGCTGCATTTTTCCTGAAAAACAGATTTAAGAATCATTTTTATACAAGAGACTTATTCGCTTTTGAAGCTCCTTTAAAGACAGACCTTTACTTCTTTGGTAGGAATGATTTAGTTCATGGAATCGTCAACCGTCATAAATCAAATGAAAATTCAGGTCTATTTGGTTTGCGAAAAACAGGTAAAACATCAGTTATTTATGCAATACAACGAGCGCTCGCACGGGCAAATGGACGATCAATATATATAGATTGCCAGAATACAGCATTCCATAGGCGTCGTTGGAACAAGGCGCTACATTATATTATTAGAGAGTTAGGTAATGAATTCCAGCTAAAATTAGAATTAGCTCCAGAAAAACTGTACACGGAGGAAGATGCAGCACTTGTCTTTGAAAGTGAACTCAATAGAATATATAAAATAATGGGCAATAAAAAGATTTTATTAATCTTCGACGAGATTGAAAACATTACCTTTGGTATCTCCTCTTCAAAACATTGGGCCAACGACCTAGATTTTTTATTTTTTTGGCAGACTCTTCGGGCTCTTTTTCAAAAGTCTAATAGCGCCTTCACTTTTTTGATAGTAGGTACTAATCCATTATGTATCGAGACTCCAAATATACAAGGTAAAGACAATCCTGTTTTTAATTTAGTGCCTTTTGAATACATTCCTGGTTTTGATGTACCTCAAACTAGAGATATGGTTATGAGGATCGGTAGAATAATGGGATTAAATTTTGATGAGTTAATTTACGGGAAATTAACCGAGGATTATGGTGGTCATCCTTATCTAATACGACATCTTTGCAGTGTTATGAATAAAGCATGCAAACGTGAACGCCCAGTATTCGTTGATAAGACAATATATGAGAGGGCGAAAGATACTTTCCGTACTGAGTATAGCGGGTACATTGAAATGATACTGAATATACTCAAAGAGTTTTACAGCGATGAATATGTAATGTTGGAGTACCTATCAATTGGAGACCATAAGACATTTAATGAATTGTCGTTAGTGTCTCCTTATTATACAAATCACCTACTTGGGTATGGAATAGTGAAGAAATATGACGACACATTTGTTTTTGGTATTGAGGCTGTTCGTAGGTATCTTGCAGATAAACAACAATATAAGAGATTAGATTTATCCCCAGGGGGAATGTTAGCTGAAATATCTTCGAGAAGGAACGCTTTAGAACCAAAAATTCGGCAAATAGTAAGAACCCAATTATATGCTGAATATGGAGATTCCAAAGCGAAAGATATTGTCCTTGCTATTATAGGAGAACCGCGTAAATCCAAGTACAACATACTATCATTTAATGATCTTCTTAATCAAAATAATTCGGAATTATTTTTTGACGAATTAAGGAAAATCATCATACGAAATTGGGATTGTTTCCAAAACATTTTTGGGAAAGATAAAGGTAATTTCGATATTGCAATGAAGGCAATAAACAAGTACAGAAAACCCGATGCACACGCAAAAACGATAGATGCTGACAATATGGCTTATTTCCGTGTATGTATTAAACAGATAGAAAAACAAGTCGAAGAATTCCTAGGCTGATAACTATTTTTACATTTTACGTGAGCTTGTTTTCAACAGGTACTCCTCTTGAGAATGCAAACCTCGGTCGGTAACACAAAGAAGTTCTACCAATAACATCAAGCCCCAGTCTCAAGTGTGGCGCTCCATCCAGTAGGGAAACGTGCAGAGACTGATTCATGAGGCGTATCTTACTCCTTCAAAGCTTGACAAGCCCCGTTCCGCGACGTGGGGCTCGTGGGTTGAAGATAGGGGTACTGGACGGCTGCTTGAACCTACATTGTTAGTCTTTAATGCAGGCGGTGGATACCGGATGCCACCAGACGTAACCCGCCCGCGCTTCCCCTGACTCCAAGCAAACACAGGACATAGGCGGCCAGTCCTATGGCACCATATACTATGAACATACCGACAGCTAATAGCGCCATCGCCGCCCACATCTCCAGCAGGGGTTTGACATCATGTGCTATCAGCAGGGAACCGGCAAATGACCCCGCTATGATAGGCGCCCAGCAGACGGCGATGAGCCACCACCTGCCCCCGAATAACCGATTCCGCCAGGATTTGTCAACTATGATTATTATCGGCAACACCGCTGCCATAGCGAGCATGAGGACTTTGAATGTCATAATCTCATAAAGGCGGTAGTTGATGGTCAACCACGTCATGATGGCTATGCCGGTGACGATTGCTATACCAATCCACGTGTTGAGGATTCGGCGGGCTAGCGGATGCTTTAGCTTCCATAGCAGAACAGTCATGACGATGACAATGCTGTTCATGAGGAGCCAATTGCCAATTGTCTGGTTGTTGGGAGAGCTGAAGAAGGAGTAGTTCATTAGCCCCAGGGTGGCTACACCCACAATCATTGCATTTGGTATCCTGTAATGCCTCAGGGTGTCGCTCCACCCAGTAGCTTTACCGACAAACCGGGCGGGAACGGAGGGCACCCACATAGCAATATCACCTGGCAGTCCAGTCACCAGGCGGAAGAAGATTCTCGCTGCGATTACATCATTTGAATCGCCCCCAAGCCGGTAGTAAGCGATTTCATCAGGCAGATTAGCCAGCATTTCCTCACCGTGCGCCTTACCTTCTTCAGAGGAAAAGATACCATATAGCCAATTCCTGATTGCTACGATACGCAGCACAATTGGCAAGGCATAGGCCTTAACAATTATGCCGATGATGATACCCGGAAATATGTATAGTAAAGAGGTCATCATGCCCGCGATACCCCCAACCCCCAAATATTACAAACATTGGGCGTACTTAAAATGTCTGGGTTTGAGGATACAGCGGCTTCTACTTCACCGATGAGCCGGTAATACCTGCGTCGCGGCCGATTCTCATCTGTAGGTAGCGGTTCCTCCCATCGGTTTTGCAAGATTCCCCGTTGCTGGAGCCGTCCCAACGCTCGGTACAGCGTTCCATACCTAGTTAAAAGGCGTGCTCCCTCCTCGTCTTTGATTTTCTTAGCAATATCAAACCCATGAAATTCCTCAACGCCCTCCTGAAGAAGTTGACATGCCGCCTGTATTATAGACCGTTCGATTGGTATAAGGTCGCCGGATTTTCTACGCATACTTAATTATTAGCAGATATCTGCCTATTTGTCAAGTGGGCGCTATAATTAACGTCAAAGTTATTGGCCCGACGGGTTGGGTTTTCCTGAAGATTGGTTCTGGTGGGGCAGGGGGGAGGGGGGTAATAAGTTATTTGCTGATTACACATTCTGATTTATTGTTACGTAATAAGCTTAGTGGAGTTTAAGGGATGTTTAATATGAGTTTTAACTCGATGTACCAGGTCCTTAAGTAGATCAATGTCCTTTTCACTTAAAAATGCTGTGAAATGCCCTTTACCATCGGTGTTGAACACCTTAATATTCTTGAGCCCTCTACTACTAACTGGAATAGGATATCGCCCAGCCCATTCTGAGTTCCTATGCAGCCTAGTTAGAAGGTCTTCATCATTAACGTTAAACTTGAAGTGTGCATCTTCAGCAAGTCGAACTAAATCGTGGCATTTGACTTTCTCTGGGAGTATCCCTCCGTTGCTCATTATCTGGTCACGAAACGCGTCTTGTTGCTCCTTGATAATAATAGCCTTAAAAAGATTCTCTAGGGCGTAAGCAATTAGCATAGAGTAAACTGCCTGAAAATAGGCTGGGGGCTTATGCGGTGGCTTGCCTCTCCCACCATATCTTCCTTCCTTGACATCCGCCATAACTACTTCCCAGTAGGTTCGTATATGTGGTTCTAACGCCTCTGCTGCAGAGAGCAATTCTTCAGCTTTACCTATCCACAAATCCCAATTAAGTAAACTTTCTAAGTACTGACCGAAAAACATTAAGTCCTGATAGTCTGGTTTCTTTTTGGCCATATTGAGTACACCTGCCTGAGTATAACTATAATATTATCCTAAAGAGAGGAGAATAACCACTTCCTATTCCTGGAAGCGCAGATTCTCAACGTGGCGCTTCGCTGGGGCTAAAGGCGTCTTTCCCTATAACCGCCTTTCGATGAGCTTCTTCTGGTCTTCAACAAGGTTTCTATTGGCAGCTTCAGCAGGAATCCATCCAAAGACTGAAAATACCTTGATAGCCATATCTAGAGCTAGTTTGTCGGCGTTAGCAGACAACTCACTAGCTGGCATACTTTGCTCAAATGTTATTGGCGTATCCCATTGATTTACATATTCGTGAGGGAAAAACCGATCGAAACTCTCCCATAGCATATAGTCTTTAGTATTGTGAAGTTGCACAGATAGGAACGCTGTTGGGTCTAATACCCCGGCTTGCGCTAGTCCCACCGCAAAACGAAAAATTTCAGTTAATGTAAAAAGTATGTCCCCTCTAACATGAACATATCCAGCATGCTCGGCAGGCAACGGCCTCAAATTTTTAAAAACCTCTTCGCGTGATGCTCCTGCTCCATGTAACCTTATATAATGAATCCATTGCCCACTTTCGTAAAGTCGCCAGTATTCTCTATAATTTTCCCATGCTACCTTTCCTTCAAGCCATTGTCCGTTATAAGCAGTTTCATTAGCCTGATAATACGGATATGGCCAACCACGAAGCGAGACTGTGGCATTCGATAAAAGCTCTTGCATAGCTGCTGGTTTTAATCTACTAGCCTGATATTCCGTCGCATGAAACACAACCCGCCAATATCCCCGTGACTTTATATCCTTTAGAAGTTCCTCGTTGCTCATAGACCTGCTCTCTCAGTTTCATACTGCTGTATATCTCGCTGATTTGTGGTTTCTACAGGTATTAATCCCAACCTGTGAAGCCGGCTAACATGCCTGGAAATCCCTCTATCTACCGCCAAACCGATTAATTCTCTCAAATCTTCATCGGATGAAATAGGTGCTGACTCAATTTTTCTATTGCTCCGGTAGTAAATGACCCCAGCCTCCAAATTCTCTCCCCCTGAAATCTTCTGCTTTCTGCAAATAACAGGAGAAGTATCAAATTCCTGCACTTGAATAACTATAAATTCATTACTATTAAGAGCAAATGCTCTGATGCTGAACTGGACCGCTGGGGTGGCATAATCATTTACCCAATGAGCTACATCATCCTGAGTGAAAGATGATACTTGCTGAGGGGTCATTAGTTCAGGTACCCATATCCCTCTGTTGGTCTCCTGCATTCCAACTACTATCACCCCGCCATTTCTTAGGTTAGCCATTGCCATCATGGCTTTAGCAATCTTTACTTTCGTGGTGTTGTTACGAGTCCATATCATAGAGCGCTTATACTCAAGGTATCGTTCTTCTTTGCCATGAAGAATATAAAACTGCAGGTCTGCCCCATTCGGCATACAAGACTCCTATTATCTGAAGAAGTTAAACTCTGCCCCTATTTTACACCGTTGCGTCATTGAGCTAAAGTCTCGACAATATCTATTCCAGCACCCTTTCGTTAAGCAGGCGTGAAACAAATGAGGGTAAAGTGATGGAAAGAGGAAGTTCTGGCTCCCCGAGCTGGACTCGAACCAACAACCTAGCGGTTAACGGCCACTATAAAAAGGTGCGCCAATTACCACGCCTAGTTACTTGAGCCTGAGGGATAACCGTAATAAAGGAACATTTTTAGGGGATTTGTCAAGTCTTTTCTGGGCGAATCTTGCCATATTTTCTCAAGTAAGCAGCCGCTATTCTAGTCGCTATTCTCAATCTTTCTTCCAATTCCTTTATTACTGC
>SDBT01016292.1_pt1 | contig 11767 bp, 14 predicted proteins | sample 2277101 | NCBI WGS metagenome assembly SDBT01 (sample SAMN10404973, study PRJNA504765) | marine sediment metagenome | isolation source: marine sediment core GS10_PC15, 103 cmbsf | place: Arctic Ocean: Southern Knipovich Ridge | collected 2010
TTACGAATAATATAATAAATATATTTACTATAATTAATAATTTGTTTAATTATAAATATATTAGATTATTTTTTTTTAAAACTCTTCCGTATTTATTTCATTCCCAAAACATAGTTTTTCAGGTTTGATCATAATTTTATTTTTATTTCTATTATTATTTTTACTTCTTATTAAATTTATATTTGGATTTTTATTTTTACTTCTATTATTATTTCCCACTAAATTTATATTTGGATTTTTAAAACATATTTCAGGTGGTTTTACATTAATTAATGTCGTAGCTCTACAATATAATGGTAATATTGAATCTCCAAATGGACTTAATTCTTCCGTTAATTTTATAATATCATCAACTGTATCTTTCGTATTTACAATAACTTTATTAAAATCGTTTGCTAAAATTTCTATATCTTTAATATCTTCGTTTATTTCTTCAGAAAATCTTAAACTAGGTGGAACTATTAATACAAAATAGACAATATAAAACATGATCCAAATAACAAATAATAGAAAAAACATTTGAATATAATAAGAATTCATATTTATAGAATATTCTTTAGAATTTACATTTGGCATTTTTTTATTATAAAATTATACTTTTTAAAAATTAATATAAACTAAATATATATGTTTGATTATTTTTTATTTTTCGAATATTCTTCACTAATTCTGTTTCAATTTTTTCTTGTTCCTGAACATCACACATTAATTTATCAACATCTTCTTTAGTTATACAATAATCTTCAATTTTATAACTACTAAACATGTCTTTTTTATTCCTTTTGATATTCCTAATATGAATATTCTTAAACATATATTTAATATTTTCTTTAAAACATTCAAATAGAATTTCTGATTTATCATTGATAGAATTAACAAACTTTATATGTGTAGGATTTATTCTTTCTTTAAATATATCATTTAATTGATCTTTAATATATCTTCTAGACATATCTTTTAATATAATATCTGATTTATTAAAAATGTAATAATCTTCATATTTTTGATCATACATTTCATATTTAATATCATCTACTGTAGAAGTAACATAATATTTATAATTACCATATATATAACCTGAAACTTTTTCTATTATCATAATCTCTATGATCTTAGCACCTAAACTTTCTGCAATTTTAATTTCTTTACTTGTTTCTTTATATTTTGGAGTACGTATAGTCAATTTTAAATCAAGATGAGCGCAAACTTCTGCAAGAATTACCATTGTACAATCCCAAGATTAACAACAAAATAAAACTTTTTTAGTTATTGTATTTTCTTGAAAATACTCCAACAATATATCAAAATTAATTCCGCAACCAGAAAGTCCAGTATTTACAAGCCAAACAGGTGTGTGATTGATAATTTTGGATGAAACTTTCATAATATTTGATTTACAAAAAATCAATCAATTTTTAAAAATATATTTTATTGCGTATTTTTAAAAATATACATGTATATATATAAACTAAATACATAGTTATTTAGCATTAAAATCAGAACCTTGAATCAATCCAATAAAAGTATCTTTAAAAGTATCTAAATCGATATTTTCTGGTATTAACATTGTATTATGACAAGTTATAAATTTGATTTGTTTGCTTTTTATAAGTTTTATCCTAATTTTATTTTCAAATTCATTTATTCCTCCAGATGGTGTTCTTGTCATTCCTGTAATACAATAATACAATTTAACAAAATTATCTTCACTTAACTCATTTACAATATCAAAAAATGTACAAATTATTTTGTTATCTTTATCTCTTTTATTAATACTAATATTATTTAAGAAATCTTCTTTGTCAATAAAATTTCCACATAATAATATCTCTAATTCCATAGGTTTAAACATATTTAAAATATTAGTTGGAAGTATACGTGTAAAAGCACACATAAAAAAGTCAATTTTATCCAATGTTCTTTTTGTAAGAAGATATCTAAATAATATATTAATATATTTGAATTTATTTATATTAGTAACTTTTGTACAATAATCTTCATCTTCTCCATCCAATAAAAAATGAGTATGTATATCTTCAAATTCATCATTTTCAGTAACTTCAAAATATATATCTTCTTCCAAATCTTCTACATCGTGATTAATAATATATATTGCTCTGTTGTATGATTCTATATCAGAATATTTTAAATCAGTTAAAAATGTTGGACTATTTATAAGCAATTTATAAATTACTTGAGATAAATTTATTGGAATTTGTACTTTATCTATTATGCATTTTGCAAGAACAAAACCAAGAAATCTATATGGATTTAACTCTTCACAATTAAATTTATATATAGTTTTACCAAAATATAAAGAATCATTAGATCCAGATTTAATAAAATATTTTTCTTTACAAAATTGTATTATAACATTTGTATAAAATTGTTTTAAGGCACCAGTTCCAGTTGTAATATTATTATTTCTTTTATATTCTATTTTAATATTAGAATATAAAAAATCTTCAATATCTTCATAATTACTATCTATAAATTTATAAAATATTTCAAGTTCTGTGTTTCTTTTTCTTACATCGATTATAATTTTATAAGGATCGTTTTCATTTTGTTCTAATTTTTCATCTATATAAATATATAGATCATCAACTTTATCATCATAATCTTTATCTTTATGATGGTTTAAATTTATATTTGAAATCTCTTTCATGTTTTGATACATTTTACAAGGACCTAATTCTATATCTCTTAACAAATTTAATAAATCTGTTTTAAAATTAGAATCGTCAAAATTTATTCTGCGAAATTCATTTCTACAGTTTCCACAATATAAACCAACATAAAAACTTTCATGCTTTAATTTCCAACATATTTTAAATATTTTCTCAGTACAAGAAAAATTTGCTTCTTCATATACTACTCCAGGATGATTATCATAATTAAACACATAAATTTTTCTACTGCAGAAAAATGATGGATTTAATAAATCTTCATATTTATCAATTCTATCATTAGATTCACAAGATTCGGATACATTATGGTCTAGTGGATCTAACATCATGCAATCAATACATCCATATCTTATTTTGACAGAACAATATTCTTTACAAGACTCGCAATAAAATTCGTTCTTCATATCAATTATCGAGTTATTTAACAATAAATCAATAGTTTTAGTTCCTTTTATTTCTTCATTTACATCAAAAAAAGATCTAGTTTCGTAATAGTAGTTATCAACAATTTCAATTTTACTTCCCATTTAACAATAAATTTTTTATATTAATATAATTTTTAGTTTTAAAAAAAATCAATTTTTATATATTTTTATTTTATATAAAATGAATAACATGTACATTGAATATATTAAAAAATGTGTTATTTTATTATATAGTATAAATGAACAAATTAAATCAAAAAGAATTAATAATATAAGTTTTTATCAAAAGAAATATAATTATAGTAAAAATATTATATTTTCAATATTAAAAAATAATTTTCATATTTTTTTTAAATACAAATCGATAGAAGATATATATAGAAATATAATAATTAAAAAGAATAAAAATATTATGGTTAAATTTATAATATATGATATTAATGTTGAATTTCAATATATTACAAAATGTGAAAAAATGCTTAAAACAATATTTATATTATTGGATAATTTATAATTTATAAATTTTAAAAAAAATGTCCAATATAACATGTACAAAATGTTTAGGTACAACTGTAAAAAACAAAAGATGTAAATTTAACGAATATTGTAGATATCATAAAGATTTAGATTTTTGTATACAATGTGGAAAAAATAGAGCACATAATAAATGTTATAAATGTATCGATTCTTCTGAATCTTCTGAATCTTCTGAATCTTCTGAATCAAATAATCTCACAAATGCTAATTACGATATACCAAATTCAGAACATGTAAATAATACAAATGAAAATACAATACAAATTTTAAATCAAGATCTAATTAGAATTATAAATAATATTAGACATATAAATGAAGTTTATAATAATATACCAAGAGTGAACGATATACATAATTCAACACAAAATACAAATAATAAACTTACACATAATTATCTTAGTGATGATGAAAGACTTAAAGTTGAAAAAATAAAAGAAAATATTAAAAATATTAAATTTAACGTTAAATATTTAAATGATAAAATTGATAATATATGTTGTGTATGTCAAGAAAATTTAGACGGAAATTTAATTCAGTTATGTTGTAAACATTATTATCATGAAAAATGTATAAAAAATATGATAAACAATGACTACATTTTATGTCCAATGTGTAAAAATTCAATATTTGAAGAATATGGATTTGTGTTTGAATATATCAAAAAGATTAAAAAATCTATTAAAACAAATACAATATTATTTGGACATAAGTCTAATTTTAACGATAATATAATAGGAAGAATTAAAGAATTATCATATTTGGAAAATATATGTAACATGCTAAAATCTAAAATAATTAATAATTTTTAATTATATATAAAAAAATGTCTCTTTTAAAAATAGATTATTTTAAAAATTATTTGAAAATAGGAAGAGTAATTAATATTGAAGATAATAATAGATGTGAAAGAATATGTTATAAAAATATTGAAATATTATTCGAATATTGTAAATACAAATATTATAATCCAAATTTAATATATATTTATGATTTAGAAAAATCTGTTTCAATCAAAGGAAAATACCATTATAATGTAATCGAAGAAGATATATTTTTTAAATCAGAAGAAGAAAAAAACGAAAGAATGGAATTAATAAATGATAGTAGTACAAGAATAGAAGATATAAATAAATTTAATATTAAAGAATTCAATAAAATATATCGCAAATTAGAGGTACATGAAAAAATAAATATAATATTACAATATTGGTTATTTTTAATTCATTTAAGAGTAGAAAAAGATATAAAATATGGAATTTTTGAACATAATATAGTTAATATTAATGAATTAAGAATTATAGAACTTGAAGAAGAAATATTTATCCCATATAAAATTCAAAATATAATATATAAAATTAAGACAAAATATTTATTAAAAATATATCCAAGTTGTTATTTTGATAAAGTCAAACAATCGAATTTAGATACTATAGTTCAGGAAACTGGTGCTTATATTATTGAGAGTCATATTTTTGACGATATTATGAATTTAATTGGAAATTATATATTTCCAGAAGGAGTAACATATACCAATTTTGAATCATATATATATTCATATTCTAAAACATTAAAAGAATATTTAGATTTTTCACAATACGATAATGTATATGTGTTTAAAAAATACTAATCAATTTTTTTCTTAAAAAATAAATATTATCATATAAATTATATTAATTTATTTAGATATAAATTAATTTATTTACATTTTTAATTTCATCTTTTTTAAAAAATGGAATTAGACTGTAAAGGATTTGTAGCATCTAACAAAAGAAAATATTATGTAATATTAATTCATAACGACGAACCCTATTATTTAAGTATTCAATATGTAGATAGTATATATGTATCGAATTATGAAATACGTGAAAATGATAATAAATGTGAAAAGAAAAGTATATTTATTAAATATATTTATGCCCATAATATGGATGTTATAGATATATGTAAAGAATTTACTGATATTTATATAAAAAAATTAAATCAAGATGAAAAATATATAAGTTATTATTCATCAATGTATTGCGATCATTTAATTTCGTTATTAGTTGGAAAAATTTATTATTGGTGTTCTTTAAGACTTAGATGTCCTAATTTAGGTTACAATATATCTTTTAATCGTTTAGATAAAGAGTATATAGATAAATATAAAATATATAAAAATATAAAAAATATTTGTTATTATCATAAATATATTATTATAAATGATAAGATAACATATTACGAATAAAGAATTATATATACATATATTTTTAAAAATATAAGATATAAACCTTATACACTAGTTATTAAACAAATTTTAGTAATAAATAATTTTACGATAAATTGAAAATGGAAATTGAATATATGAATATATATAAACATATGATTGAATATATATGCGAAATATATCAGGCATATGGTTTACATAAATATTGTAATTATAATAAATTACTTTATTTTGATTTTAGTAATATTAAACAAAATAAACAAAGTAATTATACATTAATGGATGATAATGGAAATTTTCTTAAAATGTTAATATGTTTAACTGGAAAAGAGGTAGTCTTAATGCATGGAACTTATGACAATTCCAAATATACTGGGAAAGGTAGAATTCCTTACGATTGTGAAGAATATATTAATTTATCTTTTAATTTAACTAAATCGATTATTAATACATATTTTGATATTTTTGAAACATATTTAAAAGAAAATGGATATTTAATATTATATAATTTAATGGGTAAACGTAAAACATTTGCTATATTGGAACACAATAATAAAAATACTAAAAATGTATATAATTCTGAATATTTTCCTTCTAATATAGAATTATATAAATTAAATAATTTAGAATTGACAGTATTTCAAGAGAATTAAAAATTTTTTTAAAAAAAATATATTCAATTAAAATATAAATCTAGATTATCAAATTTTACTAAGTTTTTGTAATATATTATTATGTTTAAAAACACGAAATTATAAATATATTTATAAAAATTTAACCATATTATTTAAAAAAAATAAATAATTTTATAGTAAATTAAAAATGGAAATTGAATATAATATTTTATATAAACATATAAGTGATTTTATATGTAAAATATATCAAATATATGATTTAAACCAATATTGTGATTATAATACATTAATTGATTTTCATTTTACTAAAATTGAACAAAATAAACAAAGTAATTATATATTAATTGATAATAATGAAAATTTCATTTGTATATTAATATGTTTAACTGGAAAAAAGATAGAATTGATATATGGAACTTACGAATATTCTAAAAATGGTGAAATTCATTGTAATTCTAAAGGATATATTGATTTATTTTTTGAATTAGTTGAATCAATTGTTAATATATATTACAATATTTTTGAAACATATTTTAAAGAACATGAAAATATGATATTGTATAAGAATGAAGATAATTATGGATTATTTAACATAATAGGAACCAATCTTAAACATATATATAAACTTGAAAATATACCTTCTAATATAGAATTATATAAACTAAATAATCTAGAATTAACAATATTCCCAGAAAGTTAAAAATTTTTAAAAAATATTTTCTATTAAATTCATTTATTTTAAAAACATAATATCTTATTTGCTTTACCAAAGTTAACAATTTTAATTTTGATAAGTTTAAGTATTTGATTTTGAAAATTTTTATTATAAGAAATATATTAAATTTTAATAAGTTTTTTAGACATATTGTTATTATTAATTTTTCGACTTTTGGAAAAATAGCATAATATTAAAAACGTGAAATCGTAAATATATATTAAATAATTTTATGGTAACTTAAAAATGGAAATTGAATATAAAATTTTATATAAACACATAAGTAATTTTATATGTAAAATATATCAAATATATGATTTAAACCAATATTGTGATTATAATACATTAATTTATTTTAGTTATTCTAAACTAACTCAACAAACCCAATATAAATTAATTAATAATAATGAAAATTTTATTCAAATAGTAATATATCCAAATATAGAATCTGTAGAAATAACACATGGAAATTATATGATTGCGATAAGTTATATAACTTATCGCAATCATGAAAAATATATCGATATATCTTTCGACTTAATTAAATCAACTATTAATACATATAATAATATTTTTAATAGATATATTAAAGAACATGAAGATATAATGTTTTATAAAGATTTTAAAACCAATAAAAATATATTTACTAAATTTGGATTTACAGATATTAAAAGTGTATTTACACCAATAACAATATCTTTTAATATAGAATTATATAAACTAAATAATCTAGAATTAACAATATTCCCAGAGAGTTAACATTTTTAAAAAAATGTTTATATTTAAATTATATTTATTTCAATTGTTCCTATTTTTAAAAACAAAATATTTTATTTGCTTTATCAAAATTAACAATTTTAATATTTCGTTCTTTAATAACTTGAAGTATTTGTTTTTTGAAATCATGATTATAAGAAATATATTTTAATTTAGGATAACAATCCAGATTATTAAATTTCAACAAATTTTCAGAACATGTCAATATTAATTTTTCGATATAATTGCTTTCTGGAAAAATATTATTATATTTAAAAATGCTAAATTTTTTATATATAATTTTTAAAGTTTTTATATTTGGATATTTGTTTAAATCAATATTTTTGATATTCTCAATTGGAATTGATAAATTTTGCATAGATTCAGGATATGAAAAGATAGTATTTGTTCTATATAATGGTGTAACTAAAGTTTCTAATTTATTAAATATTGTTATATTAACATCATAATAATCATAATTATTAAGTGATATTATTCTTAAATATTTTAAATTTTTACAATTTGAGAATTTATCAATCGATATATTTGTTTTCAATCTTTCTAATTTATTTAAATTGTTTATATTTCCATTTTTCATTGTATTTAAATGCAAATATTTAAGATTTACAAAATTTGAAATATAATTAGAATTTTTAATCATTTTTACAGTTAAATATTCTAAATCTTCATCAGATATATCTAAATAATCATAAATATTTAACGTTGTTAATTTTTTAAGTTTTAATCCTTTAATAGATTTATGTACTTCTAACTTACCATCGATTGGTTTATTTTTTAATATATTAAAAATATTTCGTGGATTATTTTTAATACATATCTCTTTAATAGATTTCGGTAATTCAGTATAATAACACATATCGATCGATATTAATTTATTATTATTTACAATTATAACATTTTTATATAATGATTTTACAGATACTAAATTTTGTAACGGAGTTAAATCTACATTTTCAATATGTTCACAATCTAATTGTACTAAATTTATTAAATGTAATGTAATATTGTTTAATATCCTTAAATTATCCTTATATTGAAAAGTTTTATTTTTATAATTGTATTCTTGATCGATATTTATATTACATTTTAAAACTTTTAAATTTTGAAAATATTTTATATTTCTGGCAAAATCTTTAGACACATAACAATTAATTGTTTTCAATTTCTTTATTGAAGATGCAAAATTAAAAAATGGCACATAACCTTTAATATATGTTGGAACTAAATTTTCATAAAAATATTTATCTAATTTTCTAATTTTTAAATAAGTTTTAGAATCGCAAAATTGTAATATACTTTTCCAACAATCTATATTATAATAATTACATAATATTAAAGGTTTAATATTTTTTATATTTTTTTGTATTATACATAAATAACATTTTTTATAACTAGTTCTCATTTTTAAACATATTTTACAAAAACTAGATTTAATATGAATTCCGCAATAATTATTTATTTTAGCTTCATATATGCATCTTTTTTTATCTTTTTTAGTACCTTGACATTTTGTCATTTATATTTTTGAAGAATAAAAAAAATCATATAATATAAAATTTTAAATATTAATTTTGAAAAAAAATAAAAAAATAAATAATAATGGATATACTAATTTTAAAAAAATTATAGTTGAATTAGTAGAGGAATATAGTATCAAAAATGCCGGATTATACAAAGACAACAAATTATATGTTAAAATCCTACATTGTGAAAATGTTATTAATCGTCTATATATAGAACATCCTTATATGTTAAAATATTTTGATAATAGTTACGAATTATTTGATGAAGAATCTTTTATATATTGGTTATATTTTTCAATTATAAAAGATTTATTAGATTATGGAATTTCAAAAAACGAATTAGAAGAATATGATATTAAAATTGAAGAAGAAGAAGAAGATCTTATAAATAATTTAGACAATTTAGATTTGGGAGAATTTTGGGATATACTTTATAATATGGAATTTAAACTCGAGAAATTAAAAAAATATTGGAATTTTATGGATTTATATTTTTCTAAACTAAAAGAAAATATAATTCAAAAAATTCTTAAATTAGATTTAAATACTATGATTACATATAATTGTTTAGATATACAAGAATATTTAATGGATAATCTAACTTCCTTTGAAGATTATTACTTATTATTCGAAAATCCAAACTTTTTGAAAGATAATTTTAATATTAAAATAGAATTAAAATAATAATTTTTAAAAATTTTTATAAAATAATAGAACCAAAAATGAAAAAAAGAAAAAATCCACTAATAGCGTTAAAAAATAAGCGCAAAAAAACTAGATCTAAACAATTAGAGGCGGCAATGGTTGTAGCTAGAGATACTATTCTACAATTAAAATCTCAAGTAAGAGAAAAATTTCAAGTAGTAGTAGATGATAAAAATCAGGGTGGGTATAATAAATTTTTAAATGAAACAGTTGAAGATATTATAGGAGTTGTTCAAGATGAACTAGGTCCAGATATAGAATTAACAGAACAAGAATTTAGAATGATAAATAATACAGTAAGAGAAAAGTTTGATGATTATACACAACTTATTGAAACTAAAAATCAAATAAAATTAATTTTTGCAGAAGTTAAATATGTACATTTATACGATGCAGCTAAAGAGTTTTATTCTGGAACTGGTAATGGTTTAAGAACTGTCAGATTTTGTTCTAGAGATTATGATAACGAAAACCAAATGACGAATGATATGATATTATTAAAACAAAAAACAGGAAGACAAAATAAATATTTTGTAAAATCAAGAGACTTAATGATAAAATATAAAATTAATGTAAATGAAAAAATGGAATATTTGAGTGATTTAGATTTAGTTCTTGATAATGACACAGGAAACACTTTGTATATATTAGGATCTTCGAATATTGGAAAGTCAACTTTACTAATGTATTTGTTTAAAAAATATTATAATAATAATAAATTTATATCGACATTATTTTCAGAGAATATGATAAATAAAAATTATAGAGATTTTCCAAAATTAATCGGATTACCAGAATTTACGAAACTAGAAGAAAGATATATCAATACTCAGAAATATATAAATTATAATATAGATAATCATTATAATTTTTTAAATATGTTCGATGATGTTATAGATGTTAGATATAAAAAATTAGTAAATAAATTATTTTTAATTTATAGAAATACAAACCTTTCAACAATTATTTATTTACAGTATCAATATTTATTATCTAAACAAGCAAGATCTAATATAAATACAGTTTATTTAATTTTAATGACGATAATGCAATTAGAGCAGTTATTAAAACATGGTTAATTGGATGGATGAATAAAACATTTAAAACTAAAAACGAAATGGATAGAATTGAAACTTACAAAATGTTGACAGAAAATTATGGATTTATTTATATTCATATTCCTTCAAGACAAATTACTTTGCATAGATTAAAATTGTAAATACAATTTTAATCGGAAAATAAGTTTAACGTAGTTAAACGAAGTTTGCGCATTCTAAACTTGTTTACTCCCAGGTTAAAACTATAAATTTTTAAAAAAAAATAAAAAAATGAGTTGGTTTTTTGAAGAAATGTTTTCATATATTAAAAATTCTTCTGATAACATGCCAGGTTCAATAAATTTTGATAAAAACCAACATGAATTTTTGAATTAAATTCTAGAGATATATTTAACAATTTTTTATAATAATAAAAACGAATAAATTATTATTATCGAAATTTATATGAAATATGGGACATATATATAAAAACGATGTGATAAAACTTAAATTAAAT
>SDBT01016293.1_pt1 | contig 11767 bp, 12 predicted proteins | sample 2277101 | NCBI WGS metagenome assembly SDBT01 (sample SAMN10404973, study PRJNA504765) | marine sediment metagenome | isolation source: marine sediment core GS10_PC15, 103 cmbsf | place: Arctic Ocean: Southern Knipovich Ridge | collected 2010
AGTTACATGTGGTGTATATTTCCCATTCGTCTAATAACCAAATGCCAAATTCACGAAAATCATCTGTATCTCGGAATTATTTATGTTCTATTCGGGGTCGGATTTTTAATTTATATTCTAAATATATTACTGAATCAGAAACTATCAGTTAAGGAACAGTCCTCAAGTATTTTTTCTAAGATGGAAATCTGACCACAATCGCCATCAATCAACATACTAGGAAAGATTATGGTAGCTCCTCGAAGAATTTCGAGGAGCGCGCCATCACAAAGTGATGGTCTCAAGAAATTCACCTATCAGAATAGAAATTCTCCTTTAATTTAAACGAGAATTAACCACGAAATGTGTTTTAAAGATTATAGATTTAGATAAAAATTGGTTTTATTATTTTTGATTTTTTGATTTTGTCTAAAGTTCAACATTCTTCATTCTGATGGACAATTCGGACTCATTAGTCCTATCAAAGCCTTTCGAGAACTATTTACCCCGCCCTGAAACTATCGATTGCGAATGTCTAATTTGTTCATCGAATCATAATGTGGTGGCTGTCAGAAAAATATCTATTCCTCCTATTTCAGTCATTCTTCGAACCGAAGAAGCACGCTGTGATAAACATTATGAATTTGCAAAATGTTCATTTTGTCATGAGTATTTTGATCTCAGGATAATGTCAAACGAAATTAAGAAACCGACCCAATTCCCAGCTATTCTTTGCCCATCTCACCAAAAATGTACTCGTTGTAAGAATTGTGGAAAGTGGGCAGATTCAGGTCATTTCCGTTGTCAGACATGTCAAAAATTAGACAGACCAATTAAAGGAAAATATTATAAAGGATTCCAACCCACCCAATCAGAAGATCTCAGGATATGGACTTTAGATAAAATGGCCTGCCATTTTATCTTCGGTTCTTCCAACCTGCCAAGATCACCTGTATTAAATGACTTACACACACTAGATATAAGACCGATGAATTTTACAAATATTTGGACTTCCAGTACCTTCGAATTAACCACAGGAAAAACTTAATTGATTTTTTTGATAACCTCCAAGATTCTAAAAAAACTTTTTATTAATTTTCTATCTCTAGGAAGAGATAGAAACCATCAAAAGATCGGACTTTTTAAAATGGATCAACCAGAAAATTTGATAGCATCATCCGATTTGGTCAAGGTTCTAGTTCAGTTGGATGACCAAAGTTTTAATCTGTTGGTTGATTATCTCAAAAACAGAAAAGAATTAAGTAATAATTCGGGAGAATTAGGTAGATTTTTACGACTCCGAAGAATTGACCCGGACAGTGTCTCGAAGGGACTGGTAGTTTTAATTGATTCCTCACCCATGGTCAAGAAAAATTTTATTCAGGCGTTGTTTGCAAATAAATCCGACTCGATTCAACCAGAATTGTTCCTAGTAAGAGATAATCATTTGAAAGTGAAGGATAAGACTATTCTACCTATCCTCGAAGGTTTAAATTCCCCATATTTTCAGAGCCAAGAAACTAAAAATAATTATTGTAAAGAAGAATCTCCAACTCCATTCAATGATCGGCCGATTTTAAAATCTCCACCGTCAGACTCAATCAATCATGTCAGGAACCCAATTCCCTATTTTCAAGATCAATTAATTCAGTCCTCCAGACCAAATTTTCTCCCTTTGAATCAGCTAATCCAAAAATTCTCGGTTTTAAGTTCCGAGGAGATAGGAGATATTTGGCTCCAATTAACCCTATCTGAATTATTGTTGCCCCAATTCTACCAAGAATTATTAAATTTATTAATTAAGGATAAAGATGAAGCCATCCGTGCCTTCTCGGTGCTGATTGATCTAGATGAGAGATCACTTCAGAAAACTGCCGAGCTTCTATGGAACCATGGAATCAATATCTATTCACTGGAAGAGCAACCAAAACAGGAAAAAGTATCAAAACTAGAAAAAGCACCAAATAATCTTGAACCGTTGAATTATTCTACCTCACCATTTCCTCTCGAATTTTTAGATTCTTCCAATCGAGCTACTGAATCTAAAACGACTAATGTCATCTGTCATAATAAATTACCAGATAACTTAGGCCGACTGAATGTTGTTAAAAAGACAGATTCATCCCTCTTACAATCCTGGATTATCTTAAAGAAAAATCTTACTCCCCAAGATCGGGAAATGATTGGTAACTGGATCGGGTTATCAGAGGATCAAATTCTCTATCTGAAAGAAAATGTTAGTTCGGTTTCATATTTTCTTTCAAATAGACTTCATATAGTTAGAGCAATTGATGCACTAAAAATAAAATATGGTCGACCGAAATGGTTAGTTGATTTAGCCAAGATAATGAAGATTAGACTTGGTTGTCCTAAAGTTTCGACTGAATTTAATTCAGTTAGGGCTCCTTATCAATTAGCACCGATTAAAATTGATTTTTAAGATTTACCTGATGAGATGAACGAAATGTAAATTCTGAAGAATATAAGCTGGCTTAGGATAAAAAATTGATTTTTAAATTCTGAATCATTTCGATTAGAAATTATTTGAATATCATGTCTGAACAAGAACCTAACATCCAATTCTGTCCAATTTGTCAGAGGAGTCATCCAACTTCAATTCATTTCTGTACTCTCTTTGAAGAGACGGATAGTCTACCAAATTATGATTGCCTATTTTGTGCAGGTGACCATTTTACTTCACAACAACCAATAGATCAGCAAATCTACATTCCATTGGATGATTTGCTGAGGGATTAAATGTATAAATTCTAAAAAAAATCATCCATCTTAGATGGGAGATTTCAGATGTATAATTTATGTTCCATTCTGATGGGGATAGTTAATTGGATCAGATTTAGCCAAAATTTGATTGTTTGTTTTGAGTAGTGGACACAATTTTGAAAGAAAAACGAAATGAAATTCAATGAAAGCTATAATATCTTCCTGATCAGTATTATTTTGATATACGGCCAATTGGACAGTATCTCCTTTTTCCATCTCCAAGGTAGCAGAAATGTTCATTAAAGTAAAAAATGGGGTGATTCCTATCTTTTGAGAGGGAACACTATGATATTGCCCAATGAATGAATTTTCAATTCTAGGAGTAGCAAAGGTTCTTCTCAATTGACATAATCGTTCACCATCATTTCTTTTGTCACCATCTTCCTGATTTTGGAAGGTTATATAATAAACAAATGTATAAATTCCATGCTGTTGAGCCGTAAATTTTCCTACATCTTTATCAAAAGATTTAATTAATGGTCCTTCGATTCCAACATAAGAGAAGGCTTCTAAAAATTCATCATTCTTAATAGTCGGCGAGGCCGATCCTCTAAGATATTTTAATTTGGGTGTCTCACATTTAGTCAAAATTGTGAGATGACATTTCGCATGAGAACTCTTTTTATCATCTATGGTCGAATTACGATTGCAATGACAATTTTTGTTTGAACAATGAGATTGCATTTTCGGAAAATTTAAAAATTAGGTATTACTTTTAAGGATATTTTTATTATTAACCTGAAGAACAATTGGCTCCAAGAAACAGGCTATGATAGCAGCAATCAGGATCAAATAGAATCCAATGCTGATTAAAGTATAGACTGCCACAAAAATCTTTTCATTGGTATTTTTGGGTTTAGTCTCCAAACTTAGACCAGACATAGTTAGAACAGAGAGATAAAAAGCATCATCCATATCTTTTCCCAAAATATAATGATAACCAGCCGCACCTAGGAAAATCAAAAAGATGCTAATAATAACTACTATGATAACTATTTTCAAGAGTGAATACATCTTAATTAACTAGTAAATTAGAGCCCATTTCTTTTTGATAGGTCTGTTTTTTTCTGATCCGTATTTCTAATCTGGATAATTTTAAAACCCATTTAAAGATACACTGAATCAGAATATGGATCGGAAAAGAATAATTCCTCTAAATAGCGTTACTTTTTCAACGCTTGGTAGCTCCTCGAAATTCTTCGAATTCGAGAGCACGCCATCACAAAGTGATGGTAAAAATGGTATTTACCCTCCAGTGGTTATTACTCCACTAAAAGGAGTGAAATTTCAAGCACTCGATCAAAATAGTATTCGCCCACCCCTGATTGTTCTTCCGCCACCCATCACTCCAGTAAAACCACTAACAATTATTATTCCTCCGACTGTTGCTTCATCTATTACTCAGCCTAAACCTGGAACAGTTATACCTGTCTCGCCTGGAGTGGTTAAAGGAACTAAAGTTCAAAGAGGTGATGAATATTTTAAGAATCCCGCTGCTTTATCGGATAGGGATAAGAAATATTGTCGGTGTGTCCTTCATGTTCAAGGCAAGCAAGTCCCAGAATGCTTGCAAGATAAAGCCTGGTTCAAAAATGTCGGCGGAAAGCAATGCTACAATCCTTATGCTGTCTGTGCTAAGAGTACCCATCACACCAGTCGAGAATGCGGAAAAAATTATGACTGGTCAGGAATACCTGATAATGAAATAGAGGGTTATGCTCACATCAACCACATTTCTGTTCCCTCACCCTTTGATCGAACTCAAATGATCAATAATATATTGGCTTGGAAAAGGAGGGAAGGTAAAATTTAGTTCAATTATATTTATGAGCAACCATTTGAAATGGCTGATCAATTGATAGATTAAAGTGAATAAAAAATTGGATTAATTGTATAATTGGATTAATTGTATAATTAAATTTTGTCTTAATTCTAAAAAGAATCCCGATGGGAAATGTCTTCGGTCCAGAATTTGGCAAAAGGTCAAGTCAAGTGACAGAAACAGATCAACAGAGCCGAGGTTGGTTATTTTGGCTGACCTTGTTGGTGATCGGAATTATTATTGTTCTAATGATTTATTTTCTCTTTTTACCTGGTTCTGATAAATTGCCTAGATTGAAAGTTGAAGACGAATTTATCCTGATCAATCGAATAGAAGATACCATTCTGGCCTGGATAACCGTTTCGACTTTCTTTATCACTCTAGGTATCATTATCAAGGGTTTTGAAAGATATAGTATCTATTATTCATTAACTTTTATATTAATGGGAATTATCATGTTAGTGGTAGGAAATATTAATTATTTAGCTGACAGACAATTAATACTTCAAAATAACTTCAAGGTTCCAGCAAAATTGGACGTCTTATTTATTGTAACTATCATAGGAATCATAGTTACCATCCTTATTCTATATGATATAATCAGGTATGAAGTTCCAATTAACGCTCCATCGTGGATGACAAAATCTTGGAAAGAAGACTTGGAAAAGAAGCCTCGGAAAATTACTCCAGAAGTTTAAAACAATTTACATCGAGATTAATTCTCGACGTAAATAGACAGATTTCAGATTATCTAATTCCCGTATAACCTTCTTTCAATCCTTTCGAAAAGACGACTTGGTAGAGTTGTATATCTCTGGCTCGGAACATCCCAGCAGATGATAATATATAATAATTCCACATTCGTTTAAATCTTTCATCAAACTTGGATTTCCCACTTTTACTACGTTCGTGATTAATTTTCTGAAAGTTTTGATTAAAATTACGATGCCAAACCATCAAAGTTTTGTCATAATCTGATCCGAAATTGTGTAAATCTTCTATCACCAGAATTTCTTCAGCAGCTTTGCTTATTTGTTGAATGGTTGGTAATAGAGAGTTGGGGAAGATATATTTATCAAACCAAGGATCATTTTCCAATCTGCTTTTAGTTTGACTAATAGTATGAAGAAGAGTCAATCCATCATCCTTTAAAACGAAAGAAACCACTTCCATATATTTACGATAATTTTGAATACCTACATGTTCAAACATGCCTATACTAACCACAGCATCGAAACAATTTTTATATTTTCCATAATGTAGAAGATCACGATAATCTATAAATTCATATTCGGTCGAGCCTTTATTTTCCTTTCCAGATTCAACCTTACTATGCTCGATAGCGTATTTAAGTTGTTCCTTTGAAATAGTAATACCCAAAACATCTACCCCGTAATTTGAAGCTGCGTACTTGGCGAAACCACCCCAACCACATCCGATATCCAAGACTTTCATTCCGGGTTCAAATTTTAATTTTCGACAAATTAAGTCAAGTTTATTGATTTGGGCTTGATCCAAGTTTTTGGCTCCTTTCCAGTAGCCACAAGAATAAATCATCTTTTTATCTAGCATCTTAGAATAAAGAGCCGTTCCTAAATCATAATGTTTAGCCCCCACTACCAATGATCTATTTTTGCTCTGAAAGTTGATCAAATAACTTAACAAATAGAGAAAGATGACTCGAAGCCACATCCAAAGGGAGAGTTTTAATTGTTTGTCTAATCGGGTAGTTTTGATTTCACAAAATAGTTGATCTAAATGATCGCAATCCCAGTCGCCATCCATATATGACTCTCCTGCTCCTAAGTTACGAGATTGAAAAGTACGTCGATAGAAACGATCATTGTGGACGGTGATTTGTGATAAATCTATTTTGGATTCGATAGCCAAGGTTTTGATAATAGTCTTAGCACTCATTTTTAATTTCGAGTAACTTTTGAATAATTAGATCAAATCTTAGACACCTAATTTGTTATATAGACTATATTCTCAAAATATAAGAGAGAATAGAATCTAAATTTTTTTGGTGATTGAATTATTTCCTAGAATCTCCAATTTCCGATCTACCGACGCTATATAGATGATCTTCTCAAAATAAAAATAAAAATACAGAGCAAATTAATCTATCCGACCGAAGGTTCTGAACAAGAAATTAATAAAACCTATCTAAAATAGTTAAGATGTCTTTCCGAATTTTAAGAAAAATATAATGGGAAATGTGGGCGCCAGATTTTTACTGGAGTCAATCGGGTGGTCTTTCCCATCCGAAGAAGACCTCGAAAGATTCACAAAACCAGAAGCCAAGAGGATGATAATTGTGATTAGTCATACTACATATTGGGATTTTATTCTCCTGTTATTAATCAAAATGTCTGATGAGAGAATGAAAGAACATTTATATATAGCAATGAAGCCCCAACCTTTCCGATGGTTCGGTTGGTTTCTAAGACCTCTCGGTTGTATTCCTGCCACTCGAAAGGAAGATAGTGGCAAGGGATTTGTTGACAAAACTATTAAACAATTTCAAGGGGAAAATGTCAGATTGGTCGTTTCTCCGGAAGGAACCATGAAAGCTTCCCCTTGGAAAAGTGGTTATTACCATCTAGTCAAGGGAATGAAGTCGTCGATTATGGTTTCTGGGTTGGACTATGAGAGAAAGACCATCTATTTGGGACCTATCCATCCATGGAAGGAAATTAGGAAATGGTCGAAGGATAAATTAGAAAAGACACTCCAAACGGAAATGGGGAATGTCGTTCCTCTTTATCCAGATCAATCTTATACTCCAATTCTTAGACCATATTGTCCTGAGAAAATTTCGGCAATTCAACCATTCATCTTAATCTTAACTATTATTGTGGTGATATTAATTATTGCGATTATTGTTTTACTGATTAGATCACCGAAAGACCAAGAAGGGAAGCTCCGCCGTCCATTCGAGGTGGATTGATCTCTGTCAATCTTCCAAAAATAATTATTATCTTTTAAGATCATCTTGAATTACAAGATGATTTTTGTATCAGACAGATTTGGATCATTATTCCCGAATGGAAATATTGATCGATTTGGTGGCTAGTATTTTACAAGCTGACTTTAACAATTCCAAAACAGTCAAAGAACCGATAGTTTCGATGCTAAAATAAAAACGGGGATTATCAGATTTATCTTGATCATCTGGCCAATAAACTACTTTTGAGACGGGGGACCATTTAGCATGTTGGGAACCATATCCCTTAGTAGCAAAACATTCGAAATCTAGGGTTTGGTCATTTCTGAGGGGTACAATAACTATTCCCTCTTCCTTACCTAAAACATTATGTTTGACTGGTTTAATTTGATGATCGTTGGAAGGCTTTAAGTCACGACAAGTGATACTTCTTAGCCAACTGAGATTGTTAATATTGGTGGATTTTATTTGTAAATAAATCACCGCTGAACATTTAGAACATTGCCCTGAGCAATGACATTGATCGGGGAATTCATAATTATCCACTTGATGACTTTCTAAAGGAATTAAACCCAGACGGTGAACAATTAGTTCATCCATTAGAACGGATTCATTTTTCATTACATTGACGACATCGATTGCCATACTTGGTACTTTGTCCATCATAGTAACTCTAAGTTCGTTAGCTATTGGATGAGATGCATGATATAGGTAAAAAACACAATCATTTCCATCCAGACTGTCGATTTTAATAAAAGGTGAGGGAGTTAACATATTTATAAACTCTACTTGAAGGCAATTTGTAAAAAACTTACTTCTCTAAAAATTATTAAATTAGTTTTTCACTGGAATATATTCGAACAAGTTCTTCCAAGACCTCTTTCGGTGATAATGCTCCAGTAATCCCAACTGTAAAAATAATATCGCCAGTTTCTGTTTCATCAAAAAATACCCCAGCGACTGATGAAAATTTTGAATGATCTGCCCCAATTCCCTTTTTGGCAATGCAGCGAATTTGTAATTCCTGACCTTCTTGAAGTCTGGCTAATAGTATGGCTCCAGGTATAGTTCCACCGTTACTGTCTGGTATTCTATATTCGACCGGTTTGATTTGATAACTCCTATTTTCTGGCATTATATTCTGGCTAGTAACAGAAATAAATTTTCGCCTTCTTCCTTCAACTATGGGAAATTTTTGCTTATCTCCTGTGACTCTTAAATGTAAAATAACTGAACATTTCGAACAATCTGGTAATTGATCAGGACAATCACAATCACACCCTCGGGAAAAGGGTAGCCAAGTTATGTTTGAGCTAGTTAATGGAATTAATCCTAAACGTTGAGCCAATATCTCATCCTGTAAAATTGAGGTGTTCTTATAAATTTCCACACAATCAATTGCCATGATTGGTATTTCTCCCATCAGTATTTGTCTTAATCTAGCGGCGGTTCTTGCTGTAATATTTCCGATCTGAAAAGTAAATTCAAGTTGTCCAATCTTGATGATCTTTGGATTCAACCCTTTTGGTAAAACCACGGTAGGTTGTCCAGGGTTTGGAAAAACCGCCCCTGGGTAGAATCCCGTTTGTCTAACCTGAGATGAATAGGAAGACAGGGAACTGGGTGGTTCCATCTAAATAATTATAGTCTTTTGATAGAAGAGAATATCTTCTCAAAAATATTTTCTTGATCAAACAAATCATCAGGTCTAGATATTTTCTGCTATAATTATTGGAGGTTAGTTATAACTTACCAAAAAACTGATTTTTAATATTGTCGCTAACTAATTTGTTCACAAATCTACCAATTGAAGATGATTAAAATCCCTTTAAAACAAAACTCGAAAAATCCCGAAATGGTTACCCTTAAATCTATAATCACGTCTAGCGAGGCAAATTCTCAAAATTTAAAACCCCTTATTTTGAAACCATATCAAGAAACTCATCTACACAGAATGATCCAAATTTTGAGAAATTGTCCGGTTGTTTTAGATACTTCAACTACTGGATCGGGGAAAACGTATACTACCACTGCTCTCGCGGCATTGTATAAATTACCGATGATAATTATAACTGCTCCTACCTGTTTTAAGGTTTGGAAAGATATCCAGAAGGATCATCGAGTTCAAATTATCGATATGATTAGTTATGATATTTTACGTGGTCAAACTGGAAAAGCGTGTAATCACCGATATCTGATTAGAACTGAGGATGATCGATTTGTTCCCACCGAACATTTAAAGAATATCCTTCGTTCCGGAGTGTTAATTGTCTTCGATGAGATGAGTAAGCTAAAGAATCAGGAATCTGGGGTTAAAGCTGCATCTCATGCTATAGTTAAGGCACTTCTCGATGTTAAATCTGGATCTAGAATTGTCTTACTTTCAGCTTTGCCTTGTGACAAAACTATCCATATTCTTTCATTAATGCAAATGTTAGGCGTCATATATAATGATAAAATTTATAAGTACAATGGAACTAGTCGGAAATATGATTTGAAAGGGTTACAAGAAGCCATAGATTGGTGTAGCTTGAAAGATCAGGCAACAACTGATGATATTTTATCACAATATGTGGAAATTAACAAGAAATGTATTCCCCATCTTGCTAAAAATTTATACCGAAACGTAATTAAATCCAGACTATCTTCTTGTATGAAAGCTAAGATCGACCCTGATCGTCAAATGTCAGTCAAGAATGGCTATTATCAAATAACCGGGGAAGATATGGAATTATTGAAATTTGGTCAAAGAACACTTCGAAACGCCGTCCGTTATTATGGAGATCAAGCAGTAAATAGGAAATTGACCAACTGGGGTGAGGTAACCAAAGCACTCCAGATTTTAGGAATTGCTAAGTTACATACACTGGTTTCATTAGCTTATCGTGATTTGACTAGTAATCCGCAAAGAAAAATAGTGATCTGCGCATGGTATGTGGATCAATTACGTTGGCTAACTAAGGTTTTTGAACCATTTGGTTCAGGATTATTATATGGACCCACCGATGCTAAAGACCGGGAAGGGATAGTCAACTTATTTCAAGAACCTAATTCGAAATGCAGAGTTATCGTTCTCAATCCTACAGTGGGCGGTATGGCTATTAGTTTGGATGATCGTGATGGTAAATGGCCAAGAACCATGTTAATCGTACCAGACTACAGATTTATTGAATTGGTACAATGTACTGGTAGAGTTTACAGACAATCCACCAAATCTAAAGAAGATACTATTATTAGATTTATCTATGCTGAACAATTTAGGGGTGAGTCAAAAATATTAAATGCTCTCTTACAGAAATCTAGCGATGCTAGATCAGTTATTTCTGATGATAGTGGGTTAATTTTGCCAGATAATTATCAAACCGAAGATGGTTTAGGGGAATTGGAGTCAATCGATTGCCCGCCTCTCCCAATTAAGGAGAAGTTCCGACTCGAATTGTTACAGATTAGAAGAAGACAAAATTTATCAAACGATCCAAGTTACCAAATTGTTGAAAATATTTCTCCCAATAGTTTTGAACCTAAGATACTAGACCCGCAAACGGGAATCTCTGACTTTCAACCTCAACCTATTTTTTGGGAGATACATTGTCCCTTAACGGGGTATTTTCCAAGAATGGACGCTTTGCCGTCTGTTCGAGGTGGATCGACGATGGTCGATTTCCCCCTGAGTTTACGACTCTCGCCAACTTTATTAAATGTTTCTTGAAAGATCGATCTAGATCGATCCACCTCGGACGGACGGCCAAGCGTCCCTCCTTGAAAGTTAATTTCAACCAATTCTAATTCTGTCCACGTAATGTGGACAGAAACAAACACCAATTGACATATTTGTATACAAATACGTCATAAATTTTTAAAATTATAGATCACTAATGTCCGGTAAGTGCATTTACTGCTATCCCCTTTTCAATCAGACGTTGAATAGCCAGACTTCCGACATCTGAGACTGGGGGTGGGGAATTGTTAATTTGAAGATGTAGAGCTTGCGCCATTTGATAATCTTCTGCTTCTTGAACTTTCCGTATCTCTTTCACCACATGATCCAATTTGTTGTTCAAACTGGGACCCTTCTGAGTCTGATCTTCCGGTTCCGAAATAGGGTCCATTATTCCCAAAGGATCATTTAGGGTATCAATAATAGATCTTTGAGTGACTTTCTGATTAGCTTGGATTATATTTTCTTTAGGAATTTTAACTGTTGGAATCTGAGGAATAAAGCCAGGTATAGCACCACC
>SDBT01016294.1_pt1 | contig 11766 bp, 14 predicted proteins | sample 2277101 | NCBI WGS metagenome assembly SDBT01 (sample SAMN10404973, study PRJNA504765) | marine sediment metagenome | isolation source: marine sediment core GS10_PC15, 103 cmbsf | place: Arctic Ocean: Southern Knipovich Ridge | collected 2010
ACAGCGCACAAGCACGAAGTTGAGCATTGCTTCTATATACTCTCTGGAAAAGGAACAATGTACATCGACGATGAAAAATTTGATATTGTCCCGGAAATGGCCATATTTGTACCTTCTGGCGCTAATCATAAAATGGATATCGATCCAGAAGAAGAGATGACGCGCATAGTGATTTATGCGCCTCCTGGGCCAGAGCAAAAGTTGAAGCAGCTGGGTGAACACGCTTTCGACGAAAAATAGACTTCGGAAACAAAGTTGATTTAACGAATTTCTCTTTCGTAAAAGCCCTTTTTTATAATAAATTCTTTTTTTAAATCCATCAATGCATAGAGTTTCTCGTTTTATCACATTTTTTTCTTATGTTTCTATTTAAAAAAAATCCCAGAAAATGTTAAATAATTGATGTAAATAATTAGAGGGTAGGTAGAGGATTAATAATGATAGCTATTGTAGAAGACGGTAGAATAATAGAACTGGTCTTTCTGGTGCTTTTCATTTCAGTCACATACTACATAATTAACCTTACATCGAAAAAGAAGTTCTTACCTAAAATAAGAAGATTGCCGGCCTTGGACGCTATAGATGAAGCGGCTGGACGTTGTGCGGAGATGGGATCGATTTTTATGGCAGATATCGGTTTTGCCAAAAAAATGTCTGATATGGATTTCATGCAAAGCCTAGCAGGTATCAGCGTAATACGTTATGCAGCTGATAAATGCGCGCAAAAAGACATAGCCATGGTTATCGGTACGGCTGCGCCTGATGCACTACAAATGGTTCGAGAAGTAGTACGAGAAGCTTACATGGTACATGGCGCCCCTGAGAGGTTTGAAGAAAACGTATTTCGATATACTGCATCTTTCGGAATGGGATATCCAATACAGATGGTCGGACTGCTCTTAGAGTTCCGCCCTGCATCATTCCTGACCGTTGGAATGATGGCTGCCTCAACAGTTATCTATTCAGAGGCAGCTCGTCGGTTAGGAGCACTTACTATAGGAGGAACCGGAACTGTCAGTAACCTGGCTTTCATCGTAGGTTGCTATGATTATATACTGATGGGCGAGGAGATCTTCGCTGCAGGGGCATATGTCTCAGAGGATCCTGTTCAAATTGGCTCAATTACAGCTATTGATGTATCCAAGCTTGCGTTGATGACAATATCTCTACTAGGCATTATCCTCATTTCCGCTGGAAATGACATCGTGAAAGTAATACTGGGGATGTGAGAACAAATGGTTAATATAAAATCTAAAGAAATACCTTGGATTTTGACAGTGATAGCTGGAGGAGCGATGTACGCAGCATATTACTTCAATGTTCCCATGATTGATACTTTTGCATCATCACTTACAACAACAACTATCATAATTACCACGATAGCAATGGGACTAGGTACCATTAACCTAGTGAGAACTCATCTAAGATACATTTCTTCTAAACGAGAAGCCAAAGAACAGAAACTGCTGAGCGGCTATTGGATTTTCATTTGTCTTGCAACATTTCTATTAGGGATTATTCCACCGATGTTGACAAATTCTGGATACAACTTCTTGCAGGAACAAATACGAATACCTGCGCGACTCGCCGGTAAAGCTCTATTCATGCCCTGGGTATTGCTAGCTGCTTATCGAACGTTTAGGATAAGGAACCTCGAAAGCTTCTTCTTCTCTATTTCAGCTGTAATAGTTGCTTTGGGTAATGTACCTATCGGGTCCATTTTTTGGAGTGGATTCCCCATCCTAGGTATGTGGATAACTAATACCGTAATCACCGCTGTGTTTAGGGCAATCACTATCGGGATAGGTTTAGGTTACGTTACTCTTGCCATACGAAATTACCTCCGATTGGAAAAATCCGTTTGGGGAGAGAGCGATACACAGGAGTAAATCAAAAATGAAAAGTGAATCAAAAACGAAAGTCATTGACTTTTTAATGACACCCCCGAAAGGCGTAATCTTTATACTAGTTGCCTTGTTTGTTGGGATTCCAATGTTTTTTCCACTAGGTCTTCCAATGTTGGTAGAACCACAGGTAGAAGAATTTTACGATGGTTTAATGGCACTACAACCGGGTGATACTATCTTCGTTTCTTTCAGTGGCAGTCCATCAGATATGATGACTGGTTCGGATCAGTCTCACTGGATAACCTTCGCCCCATGGGCTTTTGATAGAGGTCTGAATCTTATCATTGCAAGCTTTGGAGATGGAAAAGGGCTCTTTGGATTCGATTGGTGGATGACAAATTTTGCCGAGAGTCAGGGTATTGCCGAGCTTTACGGTGAGAGATTTGTCTATCTTGGTTATTTCGCGGGACAAGAAATGGCCCTGGCTGGAGTACTTGAAGACGTGCAGAAATCTGGAGCAGACTATAGGGGAGTACCCTTAGATGAAATACCTGTTATTGAAGGTATAACAACTTCACTTGACGTAGATGCGTTCTATCATGTAGGGGCTGGTCGATCTGGTTATGCTATAAGACAAGCAGCAACACACACTCATTGGCCTATCTTCATAGTATCTGGAAGGGGAGGTCTCACTGACCTCTTGCCATACTACGACTCCGGAATGTTAACGGGTTATGTATGTGGCCAAAACAATGTTGCTATGTGGGAGAAACTAACCAAGAGACCTTATCAAGCAACCAAGTTTATGGACTCTCTAGATATGTCGCATGTCTTGTACGTCGGTTTAATCATTGTTTCTAATGCTGCTTTCCTAGTTCAGCGATCAAGAAAAGAAGGAGTTGAAACATAAAATGGCTGAATTTATACCTATTTGGAATTACTTTTTCGGTCTTCTGATGCTTGCAGGTTCATGGAGCATATTTTTCACAAATGAAAACAGAGTCTGGCAATTTTTTGAATACTCTCTAAGTGGGGTCATCGTCGGATATCTTACCGCAGTAGGGGTCAAAGAAACTATACTATTAGGTGTGAATCCTTTAGTTAACGGAGAGTTTTTGTATATAATTCCACTAATATTGGGTGTACTTATGTATTCCCGTTATATACCCAAATTCTCCTACATGGCACGTTGGCCAGTTGCAATCTTGATTGGTACACTCTTAGGCGTCGTATCGAGGGCAACGATAACAACTGATATAATTGGACAAATAATTCCCATGATCTCTATACCTAATAATTTCAATATGATAGCATTACAGATCATGACATTCGTGACATTGGCCTACTTCATCTTTACATTCGGAAGTGGAGACGGTAGTGGTGCACAAGCTGGCTGGCATAAAAAATTGCTATATATTGGTCGAATCTTCATCATGATAGCAATGGGCGCAGCCTTCTCAAACAAGTTCTTGGGCTTATTACCTGCATTTGTTGACCGCATCAATCACATATTCTTTAATTGGCCTTTCTAGCAATAAATATCCCCCTTTTTTCTATTTTTTTTATATTTATAAAATTCATCAAATAGCATATAATACTATTTGAGCGCGTACGGCAAAAAAAAATTAGGGATCTCGCTAGAACTTAATCTTCAGGATTCGAGCGAGATTACCGCCAAGTATTTTGATCTTCTGCTCCTCCGTGAGCTTGGGATTACTTGTGTGTCTTAAAACAGTCCAGCCAGGGGTATATTGAGGTGTATCTGTGGAGAAGACCATCCTATCCTCTAGCCCCATTTCCACTGCTTTCCATATATTATATTCACTCCAATTAGATGTGCCTAGATAGATGTTATCGCAGTGTTTAGCTACCATCATGGCATCGTGCGCATATCTGAATGCGCCATGGGACATTATTATTTTCACGTCAGGAAATGCTTCAGCCAAAGTGAAGAAACGTCCAGGGCTACAGATGTACCAGTGGATACGGCTGTGCGCTAGTAACGGATAGTCATACTCGGCCAGCAACTCCATGATAGGACCCCATCGCTCCGTATCGCCCATGGATATCCATTCACAATTAGGCTGGACCTTCAATCCCTTTAGGCCAAGTTCCTCGAAGCATCGCCTAGCTTCTTCCTCCGCCTTACCCTTATAATTGGGTTGAACTCTTCCGAAGCCGATGATGTTATCAGGGTACTTCTTCTGCGCCTCAGCGATGTATCCGTTCGGGATATGGTAGCTTGTGTCATAGACTACGTCTGACCTGTGCCAATGGCCTGCGAAGGCTACGAATTTGTGGATATCGAAACGCTTCATGTGAGCCACCAAATCCTCGGCTGTGAGCACACTATACGGAAATTCTCTCCCGTATGAGGATTTCTTTAACCCTCTGACTTCGAGCTCTACCTCAGGGTCTTCCTGATACATTGGGCCATATATGTGAGTGTGCCCGTCGATGATCTTGTATTTACCAAAATAGCTATATTCTTCCGACATTTACAATCCCTTTAACATTTAATAGATTATTATTTAAGTTCTTGCACAATCATGCCATGCACAACATTTTATATAGTGTAATTATAATTACTAGAAAGGTGTAGAGATTGCTTGATTTTGATTATGTTGGTAAGTATAAGATCCTCGATGGACGCACGACATATTATGGATCACTGTATGATAAGGACCCAAGAGTCAGGGAGCGGATGCTCTTCCCGGTTACCACCGCCGAAGAGCTTGTGACCCATATGAAGAAACATGGTGTGGACAAATTCATATCATTTCCCGCTGATTGGGCCACTTCAGACATCGTCCAGGACCAGAGTTATCATATTTTTAACACGCAGATAGCTGAGGCGCAGAAGAAGTACCCTGATAACATCATCGGCTTCGGAAGAGTTCAACCCAATTATAAGGGTAAGGCGGAGGAAGAAGCTAGGCGATGCTTCGAGGAACTTGGCCTAAAGGGGCTTCATATTCACCCCGAGGTTGATTGTGCTATGATTAGCAACCAGAGACGGTATGAGCCAATTATGGAGTTGCTGGCCGAGTATGACTATCCGTTACTAGCGCATTGCGATTCCAGCTCGGGCTCGGATACTCCTGGACGTTTCTACGCTTTGGCTGAAAACTTTCCTGACGTGAAAATAATAATGTCTGGAGGAGGCTTCACGCTAAACTATGATGCGATGGTGACCACGAAACACAATGATAATGTGTACCTCGGCATGAAAGAAATGAATATGACAAGAATAAAAATGGCTGTTGAGTGGGGGCTTATAGATCGGCTTATCTATGAATCATTTGCACCATATTGGATGCCTAACCTTATCATTATGAAGTTAGCATACCACCCCAAGCTCACGGAGGAGGAGAAGGCCAAAATACTTGGCGGCAATCTCGCCAAGGTCTTGCGAATAAAGTTGTAGGATTATATATATGGTCGAATATTAAAACGGCAAAAATCGTCGCCAGCTTTTCTTATTAACTTTTTCCTTTCCAGCTTTACTATCCTTCATCTTTTTATCATCCAACTTATCTTGCTCAATTTTCTCCACAAGTGTTTTTAACATATTTTCGATATTATCTTGTTTTTCGTAGAAACTTATGTACCGGTCTATGTCTATACCGATTACGGGGAGTATAGGCGATAATAAGAACCGACTTACGGTTCCTCCAAAGCTTGCTAAGGGTTTTGTGCACTCCAGCGTAAATATGGCGAGCATACTTAGGCCACTTCTATGTATCAAATCAGTGTACCGCGTGATCATTTTCTTTGCCTCAGCCTCAGTAGCCTCCTTACTTTCAAACATGGCCATTCACTGAATTTTTATCTAACAAGGCAAACTATTAAAGGTTATTTATCATTTCGCGCGCTCGTGAACATGAGGAAGGACTCAATTATCGTCTACTGTGTTTAATCAGAGACCGGAGACCCAAACCGTCGATAGGGTTAAGTGGGGAAAACCATCATTAAACTGTGAGAGAAAATGGCTGAATCTCTAAGAAGAGCAAAAGTTATTTTATTCATTGTAGGGGAATATGATAGTGGGAAATCTACTCTCGTTAGAAGCCTAACTGGTACTTGGAGATCTAAAATTATCAACGTCAAATACATCAGCGGGAACCCGCTCAAGGCATTCGTTTCTCTCAGTGCGCCTCAAGAACGTGGTCTAGCGAAAAATCCTCCAAGCAATTTTCCAACATCGATAGAACAGGCATATAAAGTAAGTAGAAATGATTATGAATTACTAATCTCTCCTCTAGAACTTGTAGTTTCTCCAATAAGTCAAGCAAAATACGGATATCAACAATACATCCTTCATGTCCAGAGGCAAGGATTCGATGTCAGACTGGCTGTAATTGAAAATTCATGGGATAATAAACCCGCTGATCCAATTGAACTTTCAAATATTCAATTCCTTGCAACACAGGTAACCATGTCAAAACCGTTACTATTAGTAGATGCATCAAATGATCCCAACGAAGAGGCAAACAAAATAAGACGTAATCTATACCCTTGATTACAAACGAGCCTCCCGTTTAATCAGCGAATACAGCGCACGCGCGCGAATAAATGATGGTGTGTAAACACACAGATTCGCTTCTTAATGGTTTTCATCGCCGTTTAATGGTGCTTTTTATTAGAAAGGCATAAAAACAAAAGCCTTATCATTTTCCAAAGATTTAATCCTCATAACGCCTGTGCATGAATCTAACATTTTTCGCAAGCGACGGATTAATTTTATAAGTTAAATAAATACTCTAAGAAGGATAGTGATGGATGGAATTAAATTTAGTTTGAAGCCCGTTGAAGATAAGACGGATAAGGGGAATAACACGGTGCGCGCACTAGATAGGAGGTAGTGGATTTTGAGTATGGCCTATGTAATGATAAACGCTGAGACAGGCGGTGAAGTAGAGATCATGGATGTGCTTAGGTCGATATTTGGTGTCCAGGAAGTCTACCAAGTATACGGTGTCTATGATATAATTATCAAGATCGAGGCTGAGACGATGAATGAAAAAAAAGGAGCTCATATCACTAAAAATAAAGCCCCTCAAAAAAATCAAGTCTGTTTTAACCATGATATCCATTTGACGGCCCTTGAATCAAATTATAAAATACGAAAATTTTAAGCGGGGGTGCGCCCCATTCAACTGTGCGTGAGGGTATCATGGGCATTGCGGCGGAGCACACGTCTCTGGTCACTGTTATAGCCCGCGTTGTAACCGCATAAAATCAACGCACCCTCACGCAACGTGGGGAGGGCTAGGAGCCTAATGGAATCTTTGGATCTTGGATGTTAGGCGCGCGCGGAACTGTGATCGGGTATCGCGCGCGCATGGGATCTATATCCACATCGTGGGGAAGCTCGACTCCTAGAACAGAGTCTCAGAAGGTATCGGAAACCTTTTGTTTCCTAGCAATCATATCCTAAACGTCCGGAGAGAAATCGAATGAGTATCAAGAGAACAACGGTCTACTTTGAGAAACCTGGGAAGGAGCATACTAAGGAGACCCTCAGAATCGCCCTTGAGGTGGCCAAGGAGAGGAGGATAGACACGGTCCTCGTCTCGTCCACCTCAGGTTACTGCGCCCTGGAGGCCCTCAAGGTCTTCGAAGGGAGCGGTCTGAAAATCATCATCGTCACCCATCAGACGGGGTACAGAGCCCCGGGAGTTCAGCTGCTACCTCTGGAGGACAGAGAGAAACTCGAGGAAGCTGGAATGGTCGTCTACACGGGCACCGATGTCCTGACGGGCGGAGTCGAGATCGGCATGTCGAAGCAGCGCCCAACGAAGTCGAGCCCCCAGGAGGCCAGGCTCCCCTCCATCGTCCCCCCGGTCACCACGGTGGTCGCCCACACCCTGAGGCTCTTCAGCCAGGGCGTCAAGGTCTGCGCTGAGATCGTGATGATGGTCGCCGATGCCGGTCTCATCCCCCTCGACAAGAAGGTGGTCTCGGTGGCTGGGAGCTCCGCCGGGAGCGACACCGCGATGGTGATCACCCCCTCGACCTCGAACCGCATCAGGGACTTGAAGCTCCACGAGATAATCGTGAAGCCCCTCTAGCAGCTAAAATCCTACTTTTTTTTGGGTTCTTGGCGCGCGCGACCCAAACCGTCGATGGGGTTAAGTGGGGAAAACCATCATTAAACTGTGAGAGAAAATGGCGCGCGCGCGCGATCAAATGATCCCAACGAAGAGGCAAACAAAATAAGACGTAATCTATACCCTTGATTGCAAACGAGCCTCCCGTTTAATCAGCGCGCGAGCGTAGGCTCGTTAGCTGCCTTCTCGGGTAAATATTAAATGGTGATAATCAACTGAGAAGGGTGAGTGAAATGGCCAAGGAAAAATTCTGGCTCAACATTGACCTTCGGACTCAGAGGTGTACTATACACACAGCCAATTGTTCACATAGGCCACATGAATCCGAGTTCAAAAACGTTCGATCAATTGGGAGGGATGGTGGCTGGATGCCTTTTCTCGATTACTCCTCGATATTGAAATACAAGAGCACCCATTATCCCAGCTTTGTACTCTGGGCTTGCCGTCGATGGGACACTCGCAAAAAAATCAGCGAAGGGAAAAAGGCAATGGGTAAGCGCGCGCGAGCACGTGGAGTTGAAAACGTTGAGTCTGGAAGAAAGAATCTCTAAGCTAAAGGAAGCAGAGAATGCCTTGAGAAAGGAAAGACAAGATCTTGAGGCAGAGCAACGAAGGATCGCCTACGCTACTTATCTGCAAGGGATAAAATGAGCTATTCGACTCGGATTCACGTCAGCGCAGAGCTAACTAATGTTGCTTGCACGCGCTAGTAACCTCCTCCTATGGAAAACATCCGACTAGCTAGAGGTCTAGGGCGGGTCCAAGTCAGGTTTGCAAGCCGACTGTTGCTCTGTACTTCATCCTCTTAAGTTTTCTCTTGGTCATCTCCACATTCTGGCCTCTATACGGCTCGTTATTCTTCAGCATGAAGTATACGATGCGTATCATCTCATGAGCGACGGCCACCAACGCCTTCCCTTTACCCCTCCGCTTTTGGTATCGATCATAGAACCTCTTGAATCTAGGATCGTGCATGCGGGCATTGTGAGCGCACTGGATCAGAAGTCCGGATATTTTCGTGTTCCCTTGGCCTACGCGTCCGATGCGAAGCGTCCCTCCAGACTGACTGATTCTCGGCGCTAGGCCCGCCCAAGAGGCGATCTTCTTGTCATTGCCGAACCGGTTAATGTCGCCAATCTCAGCTACTAGCATGCTCGCTGCGAAGTATCCGATGCCAGGCATGGTCATCAACAGCGAAACCCGAGGATCATCCATGCCCATAGCCGCTATCTTGTCCTCAAGTATCAGTGTCTGCTCATCCAATGTATCTAAGAGGGCAAGCTGCCCTTTGATGATAGCGTTGTCCATGTCGCCGAGATCCTGCTCCCTCAACCAGACGATTGACTTCTTGGAGAAAGGAGTCCAAGGGAAACGCAGGCCATGTTTGTCAAGGATGCTGTGTATCCGATTTTTGACCTGCGTCTTGTTTTTAACGAAATCCACTCTCGCACGCAGGAACTCCCTTAGGTTCCTGATCTCCTCTCCAGGCACATAGCAGGTGAAGAGCATGTCAGCCCTCAACAGCCTGGCAAGGACCTTGGCGTCGATCTTGTCGGTTTTATTCTTTGCCTCAGCAATCAACCGGGTCTTCCCTGGATTGGATAGGAAGACCTCGAAGCCGAACTTCTCCAGTATGTCGTAGATCTGAACCCACAGGTTGCCCGTGGACTCGACGACAGCCTTCACATCATCTTTGAATGTGGTCAGCTTCATGGCAAAGTCCTTTATCTCCTCTTTGTTGTTCAAGAAGCGGATCTGGTCGAGCAGCTCCCCCTCATCGTCGAGGACAGCTGCTTGGCACATCTTTTTATGCACGTCTATTCCTACATACTTCACGGTGTCACGTCCTGGGTGGTTGCAAACGGCATCCTCCTATCGGGTCTCACGGGACCAATTATGTAGCCGCTCAGGATCTGACCCATTCTTTAAGAGGGTCTCATATGGACCACGGTTATTCTGGGTCTTCCCCACCCATTGTACCCTCTTCATCTTGTCGAAATAAGCTTTCCATACATACTTTAAGCGGTGATGCGCCCCATTATATTATGGGACGGCATAATACTTCCTTTCGGTCAAATTGGTTTTTATGTGCCGTTCCACCTTCTTCAATCACTCTATGCACGAAAAAGAAGTTTTAAACGGTGATGCACACCACTCAATGGCGATTGATGCACGCGCGCATTATGGATGTCTAACTGAGTATGAAAACGAGGGACCTGACACTTGTGGCACTACTGGCATCAGTCTACGCTGTCGGTAGCTTTATACCTGGATTTCCAATGATAGGTTTTCCCAGCTCTAAGATTGATTTCGTGAGGTCTCTTGAGATAGGATACGGATTAGTTCTGGGTCCGATCTTGGGTCCATCCACAGCCTTCCTCGGGGCAGTTGTTGGTAAGACGATAACGGGTGGCGGCGTTGGTCTGTTCTTCACTCCCCTTGCACTTGTATCCTCTTTTATGGCTGCTTCTATGAAGAGAAATAGTTTATTGAACATTAAGGGGTGGATTCTCTCTGCTATCCTATTATCATGTCTAATAATCGGCTGGTATGCAACTCCTACTGGACGAGAGGCTCCACTTTATCCAGTATTCCATTTCATCGGTCTCGGAATGATACTCCTATTCAGAGAGAGGATCAGTGACTACCTTAACAGCAGGGAAAAGAGAAGATTGGCTTTAGGCGTGCTTCTTTGTAGTTATCCATCCACGATGGCAGGTCATATGTTGGGCAATCTAATCTTCATAAAACTATTCAGTCCGAGCCCATTATTCTTTATGACTATCCTACCAGTTTCAATCATTGAGAGGATCGTGCTAACCGTGATAGCAACGGGTATAGGAACTTCTCTCATTATGGCCGTTCGAGACCTTTTTCCAGATCTGATGAGAGAGACTTAATCTGCATGCGCGTCGTAAGTTTTAAGCGGTGATGCGCCCCATCCGTGAATAATATGAAAATAGATATCAAGGGCATGCAATTTGATGAAGTGATATGTCAAGAGAACGAGTGAGTATAACTCTTCCGAAGGAATGCGTGGAATGGGTTGACGGGAAAATTAAGAGCAGAACCTTCTCCAACCGGAGCCACGCGATTGAAGTCTTAATTTTGAATGCCATGACGCGGTGATGTGCGCACGAGCCGTAACCATGATCATCACTGTGGCCCTAGATGCCCTCGCGCTTCAGCTTGCCCGGCCCCCTCATTCTTGATCTTGACAAGAGCCGTAAAGGTCTCATCGGGGAACTCCTCCAGGAGCTTCTCTATGATCTGTCTAGCGAGATGTTCCTTGAACTCTGCCTCGTCATAGACAGGGTAGTATACCCGATGATATCCGCCCTTCCCAGACCTTCTGGTATACCTTAAGAAGTCTTTCTCGACCATAGCATTCAGGAAATTGATTACAGCGGCGCGGGAGATGGTCCTCTCCTCTTCCCTGAGGAACTTGTTGGCGTGTAGCCAGGCTTTTCTGCTGTTGACGCCCTCCTCGCCCGTCTCCCAGAGTAACCTCATGCAGATCTCCTGGTAGCCCTTCATGATTGTTCCAAGGCCGTGTTCCGAGGTATCGAAAACGAATCCCATAGATTATCAGTTATCTACTATAATATTTAGCTTTACCTAACAGCCATCGGTAGCGGCGCATTCGAATTATAAGGGACGTAATTACGTCCTTTATGCGCGCCCTCGTAACCTTTAAGCGGTTATACGCCACATTCTATGGCGATGCGATCTTGGGATCTCAACCACAAGAAACGATCATAGATAACGTACTGATCAGCCTGAGAGGTTTCACCAAGAACGAGATC
>SDBT01016295.1_pt1 | contig 11766 bp, 10 predicted proteins | sample 2277101 | NCBI WGS metagenome assembly SDBT01 (sample SAMN10404973, study PRJNA504765) | marine sediment metagenome | isolation source: marine sediment core GS10_PC15, 103 cmbsf | place: Arctic Ocean: Southern Knipovich Ridge | collected 2010
GGTGGAAGATCATTAATACCCGCTTCTAACGTTGCATCCCTGTCAGCCCCATGTTAAAATACATCCTAGCAGATGCTAACTCGGATTCCCCAAAGGAAGAACAAAATAATTTGATAGCATGTTGGCGAGTTTGATTTTGTGGTATAAAGCGGGAACAATCGTGTTGGAGGGCTTTCAATGACGGAAATGGTAGAAGTAGTAATTGATAGCATCCGTGTCAGTCTGATGTCGCAGCAGCGGATCGTTATTCTACGCGAGGTTGACGACGATCGATATCTGCCGATCTGGATTGGGACTCCTGAAGCCGATTCAATAACCATCGCTTTGCAGGAAGTTGAGGTTTCCAGACCGCTGACCCACGATTTGGTAAAAAATATCTTCACCTCACTGAATGCCCAGGTCTTGCGAGTCGAAGTCGTCGCCTTACGGGATGACACTTTCTATGGCAATATCGTGGTCGAGTTGGATGGCCGTACCGTGAACATCGACTCGCGCCCCTCTGATGCTTTAGCGGTGGCAGTTCGCACACATGTGCCGATTATGGTCACTCGATCAGTAATGGACACGGCCGGTATTATTCCTGAGGAGGACATGCAGGAAGAGGGTGAAGAGATATTCGACGCCCCCGAGGCTGGTTCTGAGCGCTTGTCCGTATTTGAAGATTTCCTCGAAAATCTCGAGACCGATCCGGACGATGAAGATAATGACGGTGGGGAGGATGCCGATTAAGTGCCTGGGAAGTATCGAACCAACCGGGGTGAGCGGCTACTGTACCGATGACCCCGGTTTTTTATCCGCCATTCACTTATATATAGATGTTATCCAGATTTTGCTGAACTGATTATTCGATTAGATAACTATGACTGAGTTCTCTGCAGCTGAAGTAAATACCTCCCCTGGACCTCAGGTTGTCCCCCACAGCCGTGAGGCCGAGGAAGCCGTGATCGGTGCAATTCTGATCAATCCGGAAGCATATTACGATGTTGCCCAGTTTCTGGTGGGCGATGATTTCTACATCCACCGGCATCGTTGGATTTGGGATGCATTTACCCGTTTGCAGGAACAACGCACTCCGATCGATTTCTTAACCGTAACTGAAGAGCTGGACCAGATGGGTCAGCTGGGTGAGGTCGGGGGTCCAGCATACCTGACCGTTTTGGTCAATAATGTGCCAACCTCACTGCATGCCGAGGCATATGGTCATGTTGTTGAAGAGACAGCAGTGCGCCGCCGCATGCTGGATGCCGCCAACCAGATCGCAAAAATGGCCTATAAAGAAGACACCGGCATCGATGAAGTGATGAATGAGGCCGAAAAAGCGATTTTCGGGGTCAGCGAAAGACGTTTGACGCGTGACCTGCAGCCCATCCAGCAGGTATTGAGTGATTATTACGATCGCATCGATTACCTCATGCGGCGGGGCGAGGACACCTTCGGTGTGCCGACCAGTTTTATCGATCTGGACCGCCTGTTGGGAGGGATGCAGCCTTCGGATTTCTTGCTGATCGCTGGCCGCCCCGGGATGGGTAAAACCGCCTTTATGCTATCAGCTGCTAAAAACGCGGCCCAGATCCACAAGAAACATGTGGCCATATTCTCGCTGGAAATGGCGAACGAACAACTGGTCCAGCGCCTGATCGCCCAGGAAACTGGCATCGATATCCACCATCTGCGCACCGGGAAGCTGACCGAAGACGAGTGGCCTCTTTTCGCTCATGCTATCGAGGTCTTGGGTGATACACGCATATTCCTCGATGATACCCCTGGCTTGACACCGCTGCAGCTGCGCACCAAGTGCCGTCGACTGCACCTGGAATTCCGCTTGGACCTGATTCTTGTCGATTACCTGCAGCTGATGAGCGGCGGCATGCGGATTGAAAACCGGGTCCAGGAGGTCTCCTATATCTCGCGCCATATGAAGATCCTTGCCAGAGAGCTGAATGTTCCTGTGCTGGCGGCTGCCCAACTCTCACGCGCTATTGAGCAGCGCGCGGACAAAGAGCCGCAGCTTTCCGACCTGCGAGAGAGCGGCAGCTTGGAGCAGGACGCGGATGTAGTCATGTTCATCCACCGCCAGGATATGTACGATAAAGACACCACCCGCCCGAATGTAGCCGAGATCAAGGTCTCAAAACACCGCAACGGTCCAACAGGTTCTATCGAACTGATCTTCAGAAAAAAACTGGCGAAATTCGAGAACGCGGCCACTCGAGATATCGAACTCTCAAAGCTGGCCTGACCTGGATTACTGATGAAGTCGTTTGCTGGATTTCCCGAAGGAAAAGTTCAGTTCACAAGCATCCCGGATCTTTTTTTCCGCAGCCTGCTGCCTCTTATCGACCATCTGGGTGAATTGAAGACCACACTGTACGCTTTTTGGTTTCTGGATCATATGGAAGGAGCCTTCCGCTACATGAGGCGCCAAGATTTCCTTGAAGATCAGGATTTTATGGCAAGTCTGGCTGAAGACCCACAGCAGGCTAGAACGGACCTGGAAGAAGCCCTGGCTCGCTGCCTCCAGCGAAAGACCTTCATAAAAGCCACCTTGGAATTGGGTACTGGCGTAGAAGATTTCTATTTTCTCAATACGCCTAAAGGTAGGGCAGCAGTTCAGGCGATTGTACGAGGTGAATGGCGCCATTCGGGCGATCCGGCTTTTCCTTTGGAACTGCTCCCTGAGGCAGCGAATATCTATAATCTATATGAAGAGAACATTGGACCACTGACACCCATGATCGCCGAGACGCTGCAAGACGCCGAGGAGACATACCCGTATAAATGGATCGAGGATGCGGTCCGCATTGCGGTGGAGAACAACGTCCGCCGCTGGAGCTACGTGGATGCCATTCTTAAACGTTGGCAGGAAGGAGGACGGGATGAGCGAAAGGATCGACGAGACACTGAAAAGGATCGCCGCCGCTACGTCGAAGGAGAATTCTCCGACTTCATCGAACATTGAAGATAGTACACCATCCGAGCAGGCTGATATGCTGGGTGATGCCGAGTGCCCACACTGCGGGGGTTTGGGTTATTTGCGCGCTGACGTTCCAGTCGGGCATCAAGATTTCGGAAAAATCCTGACCTGCACCTGCCGGCAGGCTCAGGTGAGCCAACAGGTCCACCGGCGTTTGTATTCGCTCAGCAATCTGGACGAGCTGCGCCATTTGACTTTCGAAAATTTTGAAGTGCGTGGACGCATTGGTCAGAGTGATTACCAAGCTGATTCGATCGAACTGGCTAACAATCAGGCACAGCAGTTTGCCCAATCGATGCAGGGTTGGCTCTTGCTGGAAGGTCCTTACGGAAGCGGCAAGACCCACCTGGCAGCCGCCATAGCCAACTTTGTCGTCGGGCTAGGTGTGCCCACACTTTTTCTCACTGTCCCCGATCTCCTCGATGCGCTGCGTTTCTCCTACGATGATCCTGAAATTTCTTTTGAGCAGCGATTTGAAGAAATTCGCCAAATACCCTTGCTGATTCTGGATGATTTCGGGACTCAAAATGCAACCTCCTGGGCGCAAGAAAAGTTATTCCAGATCGTTAATTATCGTTATATCAACCGCCTACCCCTGGTTGTCACCACCAATCTTGCCCTGGAAGAGATCGAAGGTCGAATCCGCTCCCGTTTGCTGGATCCCGAACTTGTCACTAGAGTTGAGATCATCGCCCCCGATTACCGCCAGCCTCTCGATGATACCGGTCATCCGGACCACTCATCACTTGCTACTCTGACCGGATTGACTTTTGGCAATTTCAGCGATCGCAAGGGAGAAGGATTGTCACCACAGGATTTGCAAAGTCTTGAGAAAGCATTCCGGGCAGCTCTCGACTTCGCCGAAAAACCAGATGGGTGGCTGGTTTTCACCGGACCTTATGGCTGTGGTAAAACGCATCTGGCAGCAGCTATTGGCAATTACCGCAATGAAAAAGGACAACCTCCCATCTTTGTCACCAGCATAGAATTGTTGGATCATCTTCGGGCTACATTTAATCCTGAGAGCAATGTCCGCTTCGATCGGCAATTCAAGGAATTTCAGACTTCTGCCATTCTGATCCTCGATGATTTGGGAACTGAATCGGTGACACCCTGGGTCAAGGAAAGACTTTACCAATTATTCAACGCCCGGTATAATGCCAAATTGCCGACGGTAATTACGACATCTAAAAGTATTGACGAGATCGACGACCGAATCCGCAGCAGAATGCTCGATAAGCGTTTATGCAAAATATTTGGTATCACTGCCCCTTCTTATCACGGGGCAAAACCAAACCAGTCAAAATCATCTCGGAAGAGGCGCACCTGAGGCTGACCGGCAACCCCATCATAATAGAGGTTAAACCATGACCCAGTCTGAATCTTATTGTTTACATTGTGAACGCGGCAGCAACCAGATACCGCTCGTAGCTCTTGTTTACCAGGGTGAGGAGCTGTGGATCTGTCCCCAGCATCTGCCGATCTTGATCCATTCACCTGCTAAACTGGTTGACAAGTTCCCAGGGTTGGCACAAGTAACCCCTGCTGAACACCGCCACGATTAAGTACCTTGTCCTTGGGGGAAGAGGGATGATTTTGTGGAGAAATCTTCGATTTGAAAGTTCAGTATGGTTCAAAATTAAATCAACCAGGAATCTGCAAGATACGCCATGCCGCAAGTGAAAATCCACCACGAGCTGCCCCTGCCGGCCCATTTTGAACCACAAAAGGTGGGCCGGGTCTGGCGCGTGCCATACGAAGAGCGTGCAGCAGAGGCGCGAGCGTGGGCTCAAGAACGCTACCTGCGGCCAAATGAGCAGGACCGTTTCAAGATCGCCCTGGTGCTGATCGATGTGCAAAACACTTTTTGCATCCCTGGTTACGAGCTCTACGTGGGGGGACGTTCGGGAACTGGCGCGGTTGACGATAACCTGCGCCTGGTGGAGTTCATTTATCGCAACCTGGGAGCCATCAGCCACATTTCACTCACGCTGGATACCCACCAGGCGACTCAGATATTCCACCCCATTTTCCTGGTTGATGAAAATGGCGAACACCCACCTCCTTATACGCTGGTCACAGCTGAGGATATCCAGGTCGGGCGTTGGAGGTTCAATGAGATCCTGGCTGAGGACTTGAGTATCGATGGGCAAACCCAATTGGAACATTACACAGCCCAACTCGCTCAAAAAGGTAAATTTGACCTTACAATCTGGCCCTATCATGCCATGCTGGGCGGCATTGGCCACGCGCTGGTTTCTTCCGTCGAGGAGGCTGTATTCTTCCACACGATTGCCAGGTACAGCCGGCCTGATTTTGAAATAAAAGGCGCAAATCCGCTCAGCGAACATTACTCTGCCATTGGACCGGAGGTGCTCACAGGGCCGCAGGGAGAGTCACTGGGCGAGAAGAGCGATAAGATGTTCAAAAAGGTTCAGGACCACGACGCCGTCCTGTTCGCCGGACAAGCCAAGAGCCACTGTGTTGCCTGGACAATATCCGATCTCTTAGACCAGATCCAGAGGGATGACCCGCAATTGGTTGACAGGGTGTACCTGTTAGAAGACTGCACTTCTCCAGTCGTCATCCCAGGGGCAATCGATTTCAGCGATCAAGCAGAGGCGGATTTTGACCGCTTTGCTGAGGCGGGGATGCATGTTGTGCGATCGAGCGATCCGATCTCCAGCTGGCCTGGGATGGGTTCATAAGGGGTGGGGGATTGGATACTAGATATTAGATATTTGGTATTAGATATTGGATATTGATATTAGATATTGTTAAGGTGCAAGGTTTAGGCGAGATTTTTTGGCGCGAGCGATAAGGTACTGCACTAAGAGCTGGGCTGTCTGGTTTTGCCAGCCATCTTGGATCTCGGGTGGGAGGTCCACAAACCAACGAGAACCGCGCCGGACAAGCGGCAGACTGCCATTTCGGATTAAGCGGAAGAGATCGAGACCACTACGCTGACGAAGATCCTGGTAGAGGCGGCGATGGATCTGATCGATGAGACCCTGACGACGCCATTGGCGGTAGTAATGGTAGCAGGTTTGCCAGGCGGGATAACGATCGGGAAGGCTGTACCAGGGGGAAGCAGTAGACAACTTCCATAATACACCTTGAAGGACGATGCGGCGATCGAGGGGAGGGCGCCCACGCGAGATGCGACGAGGGGGAGGGATCAAGGGTTGAATTATGCGCCACTGGTGATCGGTTAGTTCCATATTGGCGAAAGAATTAATGAGAGTGGTGGTGAGGATTTGCCGTTCTGCCTTGAAAGGAGGGGTTTTTAATTAAAAAAAATAAAAAAATTTTTCTTGTGGAACAACTGAGGGAGGCGAAAAAGAGTGATAGCGCTGATGGATAGGAGTTCGCTGATTGAGAGAATAAACATGTGTGCCAATTTAGTGGAGGGAGAGCGATGAAGCATATTGCCAGTCTGAATATAGCACAAATGTTCGTTTAATGGAAGGGGATATTGCGGGGGGTTTTTGGGGGGAGATTGATCAGAAGGAAGATTGAGGTTGATTTTTCGTGGGGAAATAACGTGGGTTGAGCTCCCCCGCGAGGGGGAGGCCTGGTTTTGTTCCGTGCTAGCGCACGGGATAAACCCTTCGCCCCTACGCCCTTCATTATATTCAGGATGTAACTTCGCGCGAGATATAATTTCGCTCAGGGCATGCTCAAACCTTTGCCCGGACAAGATATATAAAGAGGTATGAATTTATATAAAGGTATCGAACTCACCCGCCAATAGAACAGCAGCCAGTAACCTTGCAGAACCAACACCCCTGACCGGTCAAAAAAAATGGGTCCAAACCCGAGCGCGTTTTTGGTCAGGTGAAATGACTTGTTGGGCAGCAATCAGCTATGCTTACTTAAATGCACTAATGTTTATTCCTTTTTGCAATGGCACGTTCAGCTTCCAACGTATCAAGCCAAGCCTGTTTCACACTGCGAAATTGCATCCCTAGCTCACGCTCCGCTTTAGCGGCAGAAAACTGCCAGCGTGCAAAGGAGGCAAGAGCAAACTCGCGAAAGAACACTATTGGAAAGCCGAAAAGCCGTTCGATTAGTTCGGCGATGATATTGAATAGGATTGCCAGAGAATTAGGCATCCAGAACAAGGTCGACTTGAAGCCGCCCGGGGTCTGTTTCCACAGATTAAACAAGTCACGATGTTGCATATTGCCGTCACTAAGTATATAGGCCTCGCCAACCCGGCCATGCTCGATGCAACGCGCAATCCCCTCTGCTGTGTCATTAACATGGACATGCGCCCGCTGGCCATTTGCAGCGAAAAGAATTGGTGGAAGCCATCCGCTCACATACATACGAGCCAAATAGCCCAGACTTGAATGATCACCCGGGCCTATAACACCCGCTGGACATGCAATAATGATTGGCGCCCCATCTCGTTGAAGTTGTAAGGCGAACTCATGGACTTCGGTCTTCGTTTTTTCGTAGTAACTCTGAGGAGGTGTACGACGCTGGAAAGTCTCATCAGCAATTACATCGCCAGTATCACCAAAGACTAGAATCGTCGAGACATAAATAATTTTTTTGATGCCCAGCTCAACCGCTAGCCCAAGCGTGTTCTCTGTACCTTGTACATTAATTACCCGCATTCTTTCGTGTACGGCCTTGGAAACCCCAAACTCGTACCAGGCGGCATTATGTATCAAAACATCTGCTTTGATCATGGCTTTTCGCATGGACTCGCGGTCAGTGATATCGCCAGAAACAAGTTCAGCTCCCATCGCTTGAATTGCCGTTGATTCGACACTTTCTGGTTTCCGAACTAAGGCGATAACTTCCCAGCTGCGTTCGATCAGTGTATGAGTCAGTATTTGGCCTATGAAGCCAGTACCACCGGTTAGAAAAACTTTCATACCATCACCCCAAAATCTTAGATCAATTTTCCACAATTCAGCTCTGCTGCCCAACTATTTATAGACAGAAATATCTGAATAAAATGACAATAAGCATAAAATGCGGAAATTTGTATTTATTTTCTATTATACAATGCTGCGCCGAGAACGGGAGAACGGAGGCGCCCTGTTTGCCCGCTTCTCACGTTGAGTGGAGGGCGGCGCTTTACAGCCGTCACCCTCCACCCGCCAGGCTACTTCCCTCGCTGATTTAGCAATGATAATGCCATCGTCTTTGTCGATAAACTTGATCAGATGAGCACAATCTTCCGCAGCCGATTTGGATGTCCCAGCAGGGACCACCGCCCGCAGTGAAGAATCCCTTGCTAAAGCATGGGGCGCAGCATCCCCATCCTGTCATTGTTCACTCTATAGTTTATCCAACATCTCCCTGATCTGTCCGATCAAGGACAGGCTTGCGGGATATCCCAGAGGCTTGTGCGCCAGCGGCCGAACAACCCCGTTGCAGATAACCTGCGGGTACCATATGTAAACTTGTCAATCCCCTTAATGGATTACCGCAGGACCTTTTGGAGAAGGTTATACACTCCTTTTCTCCGTGCCGGGATGACCCACTGTGGCCAAATACCTTGGGCTCCTCCAGCAAACTTTTTTGCTTCAGGGGGCAAAGTTAAAGAATTGACGATCTAAGCAAGAACGAGGCGAGCTTGAGCTCAGGCTCAATCCATCACGAAAGGTAGGAAGAACCGCCAGGGATCGGTTATCACGGCCACCGCAGGCCCATTATCTGAGGCACCACCCCAATACCAGCATTGGCACTCTTCACCCCAGAGCTCACCAGTTGCAGAGGCAGTAAATTCCACTTTGCCAGGCGACAAGGTTCTGAAGGTGATCGCCTGACATCCATTGGGATGCTGATCGAATTTACACGGCATCGTTAATGGGGGATTGAACTCAACCAGATTGGATGGATTTGCATAAATCGTTGTGTAGGGTAATCCTATGTTATGGTAGGAGATATGCAATGTGACCAGGCTTCCAGCAGGCGATTGCGCCGGATCGACGGAAAGTTCTAAGTAAGCATTGTCCTCCGGGCTTTGAGCAGGGGCACCTACTTCGGCTCCAATCCAGTCCACAGAAAGAAAAACTCCAGAGCTGAAGACGGACAAGAACAACGCCAGGATAAGAATATTGATAGATCTCCGGACCATAAATTCCTCCTGATTAACTGGTCTGCAGCTATTTCATATACGGTTGCTTTAAAACCACGTTGATCAGGCAAATCTAATATCGACTAATCTACTCCGATTATGCCCAATCATTGTCAGAATGACTCATCTTCATTCTCAATGCCAGCAGAGCGCGCCGATCAGAGGGTACAAATTATGGAAGAGATGGAGATTTTCGCTATACATTGGGAACATTTAACTGGGAATTGACGAGCTAGGACAAAGCTAGGCAGTGGTTCCTTTAGATGTGGTCCTCAGATGCATTGGTGGGACGATATAAAATTCATATATCTGGGATATCATTCGGCGACATGAATGAGAATATCGTCGAAATCAATAATTGCAACTCTTGCCACCCTGGATAATTCCACTCCCAGCCTAACTCCCCCGCGCGCTGGTCCCCCAGGGGGCAGTGGATATTCATCTAAGTGCAGTTGCTCATTAAATTCAATGGTAATTTTTGACTCTATTACTTTTATGGTGATGTTATTTGCCCCATCCACGTTAAAAATAGATTCATCCAGGTGACCCGAAAAATAGGTTGGGGGGTTATTGAGGTCTTGGTCTACGAGGAAAAGCTTTATCTCGTAAGTAAGATTAGGCCGGACTAGAACCGCGTAATAACTCCCAAAATTATCATAATGAAATCCAATTAGAAGAGCCGCATTTTCAGGTGCTTCCTCAAAAGCTGCCTCGATACTGAGAATGAAATTATCGATGATCACGTTTGGAACTGAACTCCAATACCTGGCGGGGACTTTTGCATCCCCTTCAGTCGTTATGGTCATTCGATATTTACCACTATTAAATCCGGCTTCAAATCTGCTTCCATCTCGTTTTAAACCTTCATACCAGCCTTTGCTGTTTGTGCTGAAATCATCCTGGATCAGTGGTATGTCAGTTGGTGTAGGAGTTTGAGTCGGCGTTGAGGTATCGGTCGGCGGTGGGTTCGTTTCTGTCGGCGTTGGCGTACCTGTCGGCGTTTGTGTAGCGCTTGGCGGTGGTGGAGTGCTCGTTGGGGTGGGTGTACTCGTCGGTGGCAGAGGCGTATTGGATGGCGTTGGTGTCTCAGTACTCGGAATTGGGAAAATCCCAGCTGGCCTGGAGATGAGCATGGCGAGGATCAGGACAATGGCGATCACTCCAATGATTGCCCCGCTGACCTTTAGTATATTCACCCCAGCTACCTGCGCAGTTTCAACTTCCGTAGTTTCATCGGGTGACTCTCTGGTGGCTTCAATGATTTCGACCACCTGCTCAGCAGTGATTCCACTCACAATCTGAGTACCAATAACGGGTCCTGAAACGCTAATTTCGTTTGACTCCCCGAAATTAGCCCCTCCAGATTGCATGATCTGTTTTGAATCGCGGGCAGGATTTATTTCGATTTGTCCGGAGGCGAATGCCGCGCGGATAAGATTGAGATCGTCTGAAGTCGCCTCTCCGTTCTTGAATCTTTCAAGTGCTGAAAACAGCGTGCTGTCTATACTATCTGGCATGGATTTCTTCTACCTTTAAGAATGAACCTTTATTCCACAGCCAAGTATTCTGAAACCCATTATATAACACCTCCCCCAATTTTTGACGTTCGTACCCCCTACTTAGTTCCTGATCATAAAATATCCGCACACCTCCAAAACCATTCTGAGCCTGCACCAGCTCCTAAGGAGGCAGGCTTAGGACACTTTTTCGATCCGGTTTTCACTCTAATTACCTTTTTTCACCTCAATAGATGAATGGAATCAGTTTGCTCGTCGCCCCCTTATACGTCCGGCAGGCATCTCCGAATTCACCGATCGTTATTCTCTCAAATCACCTTTCCCATTGAGGTTAGAGGACACTGGGGTTGAAGTCCGGAGTGCGTTGGCTCGAGCAAAGATGGCTGCGATGACCACAGCGACCACGACGACCGCCCACCCACCCGGATGCGAATCTTCCCGATAATCATTGCCTGGCTGCATTGGGAGCCGGACTTACTCGTGGGCAGCATACTTTTATTCTGCGAAGCAGAATACCCCGCAGCTTGCTGCGTGGGTTCCAAGCATGTGGTAAAACCTGACCCAAAGGGGAAATTTCCGTAATGCTCTGTCTGCTTGCGGCGGGGATAGGAAATTTCAAGGTTTTGCTTCTTTACTTGCTAATTCAAACTGGTTATCTTGATCTATATCTTCAATCGAAGGTAGCAATTTGATTGAGTTGATATTTACTAATCGTTGGCACAAAGGCTGCACTGCTCGGATATCCAGTGACCAATATCAGGAATGGGCGTTCGGAATCAGGTCGTGCGAGGATTTTGTTTAAGAATTTCATTGGACTTGGGGTATGTGTCAAGGCAGCCAGGCCCGATAAATGCAATGCTGTAATCAATATTCCTGTGGCGATGCCAACAGATTCTGTCGGGTAATAATTCTTGTGCTCTATCCCACTTTCATCAGCAGTGGTTTTCTTTAAAAACACTACGATCAAGCAAGGTGCGATTTCTAAGAACGGTTTGTTTTCATCAGTACCTAATGGCTGCAGCGCTCTCAGCCATTCGTCTGGGGCGCGACCCTGATAAAATGCTCTCTCTTCTTTTTCTGCCGCCTCTCGAATCTCTCCTTTTGTCTCTGGATTAGATACGACTACGAAATGCCACGGCTGCTGGTTGGCTCCACTGGGTGTTGTACCTGCTGCT
>SDBT01016296.1_pt1 | contig 11766 bp, 7 predicted proteins | sample 2277101 | NCBI WGS metagenome assembly SDBT01 (sample SAMN10404973, study PRJNA504765) | marine sediment metagenome | isolation source: marine sediment core GS10_PC15, 103 cmbsf | place: Arctic Ocean: Southern Knipovich Ridge | collected 2010
GGAGCAGATCCGCAGGCTGGGCGCGTCTTGTGACTGGGACCGGGAGCGATTTACCCTCGATGAAGGATTATCCCGGGCTGTCAGAGAAGCCTTTGTTCATCTTTATGATAAAGGGTTAATTTACCGGGGACCGCGACTGGTAAACTGGTCCCCCACCCTGCAGACTGCGGTTTCAGACCTGGAAGTAGAACACACTGAGGAGCAGGGCAAGTTGTACTATTTCAAGTATCAGATGGCGGATGATCCTGAGCATTTCATTCCCGTAGCAACCACCCGGCCGGAAACCATCCTGGCAGATACTGCAGTAGCGGTACATCCAGATGATGAACGTTATCAGGAATTCATCGGCAAGATGGCGCTGGTACCTATCCTGGGCAGGGAAATTCCTGTCATCGCAGATGAATATGTCAGCCCAGAATTCGGAACCGGTGCTCTTAAAATAACTCCCGGACATGATCCCAATGATTATGAGATAGGTCTGAGGCACAACCTTGAGCTGCTTTCCATGCTTGATAAAAAAGCCCGGGTGACTGAAGTTGGCGGTCCCTACCAAGGTCAGGATCGATTTGAAGCTCGAAGGAATATCTGGCAGGATATGGAAAAAGCAGGTTTGGTGATAAAGGAAGAACCCTACCTCCACCAGGTGCCACGGGCCCAACGCGGAGGAGAGATTATCGAACCGATGATCTCTACCCAGTGGTTCGTAAAGGTCGATACCCTGGCTGAACAAGCCCTCCAGGTTGTAAAGTCTGGGGAGATTGAAATCATTCCTGAACGCTTTAAGAAAGTTTATTATAACTGGATGGAAAACATCCACGACTGGTGTATCAGCCGCCAGTTGTGGTGGGGCCATCGGATCCCAGTCTGGTATTGTGATGACTGCGATGAATTGACAGTAACCAAGCAAGATCCGACTGCCTGCCAGGCTTGCGGAAGTATTAATATCCACCAGGATCCGGATGTGCTGGATACCTGGTTCTCCTCAGGTTTGTGGCCTTTTTCCACCCTGGGATGGCCAGATCAAACGCCAGACCTGGATTACTTTTTCCCCACAACAATGATGGAAACAGGACACGATATTTTATTTTTCTGGGTAGCCAAAATGATCATGTTGAGCCTGGAGCTGACAGGAAAAGCTCCCTTCTCTACTGTCTATTTACATGGATTAATGATGGATAAATATGGCCAAAAAATGAGTAAATCAAAGGGCAATGCGATTGACCCCATTGCCGTCATGAACGATATGGGCACTGATGCGGTGCGGTTCACTATGTTGGTTGGCTCAACCCCCGGCCTCAACACCAATCTCAGTTTGCAGAAGGTGGAAGCCAATAGAAATTTTGCTAACAAAGTTTGGAATGCCGGACGCTTTGTGCTTGGGAACCTTGAAAACGCTCCCGAGAAACCAGTTGCAGACCCTGATTGGACTCTGGCAGATTCCTGGATCTGGGCTAGAATGCAAGATCTAATCCGTAATGTGAACCGGCTCTTTGATAACCACCAATATGGAGAAGCTGGCCGGTATATTTATGATTTCTTCTGGGGTGAATTCGCAGATTGGTACCTGGAAATCGCCAAGGGTCAAATCTCAGAAGGAGGAGACCGGGCTTACTACACAATAGAAACCCTGATTAAGGTACTTGATCTTTGCTTGCGGCTTTTACATCCTTTTACCCCTTTTGTTACCGAAGAGCTCTGGCAGCATCTCAGAGAAGCAGTTCTGAAGTCCCCTTACCAGGAAAGTATCAGAGATTGGGGTGAAGCTTTAATAATTGCCTCCTGGCCGGAATCCCGGGACCCGGAAGGTTGGGAAGATTCCCGGGTGAAAGAATTCCAGCTTCTTCAGGATATCACCAAGACTATACGCAACTTAAGGTCAGAGAAGAATATCAAACCTGGCAAGTTAATTCCTGCCAACTTGGTAACCAGTGAGTTTGCAGCTTTGCTCGAAAAGGAGTTACCCAGCCTGGCAGCTTTGGCCCAGCTGGATCCTGACCAGGTCGCTATTATTTCCTCACAAAAAGAAAAACCGCAAGGTCAGATCGCATTGGTAGCCGGACCAGTAGAGATTTACTTGCCTCTCAGCGGATTGGTCGATCTCAAAGAAGAAAAAACCCGCATCTCCCAAGAAATCACGGAAGTCAACGAACAAATCCAGCGCCTGAAAAATTTATTAGCCAGTCCATTTGCTACTAAAGCACCTGAAAATGTGGTTAATAATGAAAAAGAAAAACTTGCCAGATTTATTGATAAAGCCAAAACGCTTGCGGCACAACTAGACAATATCGCGGGGGAAGACTAAACGGAACAATAAGTATTTGCGATATCCTGATGACTAATGGTAAGGATGATCTCAGAGAGAATTCCTATATTCTTAACAAATAGGATCAATCAATTTCGGGGAGATCGGTTGCCAACAGGTTTTCGCAGTGAAATTCTAACTGCTCCTTAGCTTTACAAATTATTCCCTCTGTTATTTTATAAATATCCCTGCCCCCGCCAAGATCATCAAGGGTCAATGTCGGAGCAAAAGACAGATTTGGCGAGACCATCAATCTCCCGGGTGCCATTAATTGGAACATAACCTGAAAAAATTCAGATAAGCGCTGTTTATTAACCCGGCCTTTTCTGAATATCGTCAAGGGGTGGTTGATATATTTCGGTGATAATACCCCGCTGATCAGAGCGATCGTCAATTTCGTCTGAGGGACATTCTTCAAGAACAATCCCAGGCTTGAGGACCAGCGGGTCAGTTCTTCTTCCGACCCAGGTAAAAAAGCCGGATCCGGTTCCAAGGTTCCCCGGGCGAATACAAGCAGTGCACCACCATCCAATAAATGGCGTAGGGCTTTTCGGGCCACCCCCATACTGGTGTAAGGATCTTGGGCTTTAAAGATCATGTGTTTGCTGGTATCAGGCAGTTTCTTCACGAAAGGAATATCCGAAGAGATAATCTTAACATCATCCCTGGGTATGCGGGATGTTATAACCAGGGTATCATAAGCGCCAGGATGATTGGCAGCGACAACCAGGGGGCCTTCCACTGGTAAATTTTCAACTCCAAGTTCCCTTACCCTGTCAACAAAATGAGAAATAAACCAGACGGACGCTTTCTGAAAACCCTCCTGGACAACCCGGTGATCAAAATGGGTCGCCAGCTCTGAAAAGCGCAGCATTGGCTTCCAGACCATGGGTTTCAAAATCGACTGCAGGATACCATCTTTCCGAAACCCCAGGGATTTATTAAGCTCAAAGACCAGATCATTGGCAAGAATTTTGGTTTTCTTTTCCAGATCTATCATAAGCCATCACCTTTGATTGGGAATCCTGATCTCATTATAGAAGATTCTTTCCCAAAATAAAAGATCCGAATATAAGCTGTTAATATTATCTTCTCTCTCCAGCATGAGAGCGAATATGAACAGATTGCTCCGGATTATGATGTTGATATATAGACTCAAAGATCGTTGAGCAGATATGAAATCTTAGCTTATGTTTTTATCGTTATTCAGAGCCGTTGATCCCAATTAACTTAACTCCTGCTTGTTCAAGGAAATCTAGAGAGCGTTCATCATGGTATTCAAGGTCATACACTATCTCTGAAATTCCAGCGTTTATGATGGTTTTGGCACATTTAAAACAAGGCTGATGGGTGACATAGATTGTCGCCCCTTCGGTAATCACCCCATGTAAAGCAGCCTGGATGATCGCGTTTTGTTCAGCGTGAAGGGTTCGTACACAATGTCCATTATCCATCAGGCAGCCAACTTCAGTGCAGTGGGAAAGTCCCCTAGGGCTGCCGTTGTATCCAGTAGTCAGGATCCGTTTGTCCTTTACAATCACCGCGCCCACCTGAGCTCGCTCACATGTACTGCGCTGGGCCACTTCGCGGGCAATATTCAGAAAATATTCGTTCCAGGTTGGCCGTTTCATGTCATTAGGCATAATGGGCTCCTAAAAACTGCTAGAAATCATCTGGATTATTCTAATTTAAATCCAGATTCGAGGATTGTCTCCCTCAGGTGAGGACGGGAGGGTTTGCTTGATCTTCTGGCTGAATGCTCCATCCAGCCATATAGATCAGGATCCTGATCCTCAGATTCAACTTGTCGACCACCATAAATCCCGGTCTCGATCATTTGCTGATCATATTTTTTAAGTTGGATCAAATCATCTTGACGATAGATTTCCCAATGCAGGATAGCTTCCAGAGGCAGCCTGGGGCGAATTAAGGGAGGATTCACCGGCCAACCTAGTGTCATCCCGACTACCGGGTAAACAAGCTCTGGCAGATCAAATATCTCCCTCACCAATCGAGGATCATTACGAAGAGCACCAATATAACAAAATCCCAATCCCAGTGATTCTGCAGCCAGGGCAGAATTCTGACTGGCAATGGCCGCATCAACAGTCCCAACCATAAAATTCTCTATATAACCAGCTTCAATCTCATAGCCCTGATTTTGGCATACTCGTTTTAATCGACTGAAATCAGCACACCACAACAAAAATACTGGCGCTTCACTGATATGTTTTTGACCATTGCATATATCCTGGATTTTTTTCTTTTTATCCAGGTCGGTAGTGGCAATCACACTGTATGTTTGCAGATTCGATGATGTCGAAGCCCTCTGTCCCACTGCAACAATCTCTTTTACCACATCCCTTGGAACCGGATCTGGTCGATAACTTCTAACCGATCCATGACGGTGCATCAGATCAATAGTTGGTGTAGACATAAAGAACCTCCCCGGTCAGTAAAATCCAGGCAGAAAAGATTTGATATAACAATTTACTATCAGGTGAATATCAGCTCAGCATTCACTGTAGCTGCAGGAATAACATTTTCGACAGCCTTCTTCATTAACCAGGGCAGCCTGGCCGCATTCCGGGCACAGATCACCCACTTCCAACCAGTTTTCTGCCTGGTTGATCTCCTGAAAACTTTCCAATTCTTCGGGGATGAGCTCGTGGAATTTCCATCCCGTATTTTCAAGATACTCCTGAAGGGCCTGGGCAATCCCATCCGGCAAAGACCTGACCCGATTAGGTCCAAATCCAGTAGGTCTCCGGCCCCCTATACCGGAATACTGCTGGAAAACCTCTTCCAAACGCTGGCGGGGTGGAATTGGAGAAGACATTCGCAGGATATAAGACAGAGATCGTCCAATGGCTTCCGACACAGCAGCGGTATCCGATCCAGCCTTGGCGGTATTGATGAATACCTCAAAAGGCTGTCTATCCCCGTTTTCATTAATTGTCACATAAGTCTTACCCAGGGGAGTTTGGATGCTGTAGGTATACCCTTCCAGATGACGTGGTCTGGGTTTTTTGGTAACCTGCCATTTTGATAATTGAGTTTGAACTTCAGGTTGAACAGCAGGGATATCTGATTTACCAGTCTCCAGGACAACTTTATCGCGTGAGCCAGTCACATAGACTGTAATGCCTTTGCAACCTGATTCCCAGGAAAGTATATAAGCCTGGGCAATATCTTCGGGAACTGCATTAGAAGAAAAATTAATAGTCTTTGAAATACTATTGTCAACAAATGCCTGCAAAGCTGCCTGAACCCGAATATGCTCCTCTGCCTTGATGTCTCCAGAAACAACAAATGTGTCTCTGATATTATCGGGAATATCTTCGATTCCCTGGCATGTGCCTGATTCCAGAACAGAATTGATAATTTGCTCTTTTTCGTCTTCAGAGATTCCGGATTTATCCAGCGCCTCACTAAATAAAGGGCTGGTATATGTCAAAGCAAGGTCACCAGTACTTTCCACTACGTGGCGAGTGTAGGCCAGTGCAAAAACTGGTTCACATCCATAGCCTTCACAACCTGATACTGTAGCAATTGTCCCGGTTGGGGCAACAGTTGTCTGGGCAGCGTTACGGATACCGTGTTTTTTGATACCCTTTAGCACCTTATCCCAATCAAGGTCTGGCCGGGCCCAGTCAGACTTAGTTTCCAAGATCGATTGGGGTGCCTGCCATTTAATTTTTCCAGGATCATAGACGCTGTCTTCGATTGCCGGAAATGGACCTCTCTCTTCAGCAAGTTTGATACTGGTCAGCATGGCATGATAACGCACAAATTCCATGATCTGGGCTGCAAATTCCTGACCCTCTTCTGAGCCATATCGGACACCGGCATGGTACATCAAATCAGCTAAGCCCATAATGCCCAATCCAATTCGTCTGGCCCGGAGGGCCGCCTCTTCCAATTGGGGAACAGATGGTACGTAGGCGTTGGCGTCAACCACATTGTCCAGGAACCGGGTGGCTGTAACTATGCTTTTATGTAATGATTTCCAATCCGGGTTTCCATCCTCAAGATAATGCTGACTTAAATTAATTGAACCTAAGCAACAGTTTTCATAAGGGCCCAAAAATTGTTCTCCGCAGGGATTGGTTGCTTCTAGGTGATACAAATGCGGAATGGGATTTTCACGGTTGGCCTGATCAAGGAACAATAATCCCGGCTCTCCATTATGATGAGCCTGATAAACGATCTTGTTGAATAAATCTTTGGCCCGGATAGTTTCATGGACCAGAATGGGAATACCAGCCGCTTCAGCCTGTTCAAGCGTTCCATTAAAGGATCGATATTCAGGGTGTATTACATCTGGAAACCGGAGGTCCCACAGGTCATCATTTACAACAGCTTCCATAAAATCATCTGTGATTCCCACGGAAATATTAAAGTTTGTTATAGCAGTTTCATCATCTTTGCAGGTGATGAATCTCTCAATATCCGGATGATCCACCCGCAAGACAGCCATATTTGCCCCTCGCCGGGTTCCTCCCTGGGCAATCTCGCCAAAGGCCTTGTCATACACTTTCAAGAAACCTACCGGTCCCGTTGCGTGCCCAGAAGAAGCTTTTATTAAAGAGTTAGTCGGTCGCAGCCTGGAAAATGAAAAACCATTGCCCCCACCTGTTTGCTGGATTAAAGCAGCGTCCCGGAGAGATTGAAAGATCCCATCGCTCCACTTTCCCATATCATCGCTGATAGGGATGACAAAACAGGCTGCCAGCTGTCCAAGAGGTGTTCCAGCTCCAGTAAAAGTTGGTGAGTTGGGCAAGAATCTTTTGTTTGCCAGCAATTGGTAAAATTCAGCGGCTGTATTCTCTATATCTCCACCCCATTTTTCTTCTTCCCGGGCAATGCTGTAGGCCACTCTCCAGAAGGTTTCCTCTTTACTTTCAATGGGTTCACCATTTTCCCCCTTCCGCATGTAACGGCGGCGAAAAACCTCAAATTCATTTTCAGAAAATTCTACTTGTGGCAATCCCGCAGGTACAGCAGGGATGGAATTGTGTTTTTCCACATGCTTTTGAGGGCCGATACCTTTTCCCATTAAGTACTCCCAAATTTGAAATTTAAGTATAAAAACACACACAGCTATATTTTTCTAATTCGCAAAATACCCCCATATGTGTGGGTGGTTAACAGTTATTCCCTTATATATCTGGTTGAGTGGTCGTATTCTAGCATACACAAACTGTTCTAGCAAGTCACCTTTTATGAGTCAACCTTAAACTTTTAAATGCCTAGTTTTTGTTAAGATTACAATCTTAAGATAACACCAGGTTTATTGTTGTTTTTCCAGAAAATCTGGTATTATCAAGCCGGTACATTCGATTCAAAATCATCATTTTAATGTTCACATTCCGTAATAATATGACAACAAACCTCCAAATCCATACCATAGACCTTAATTTCCTAGATTGCCCTCAGGCGATTGCCAGCTACCTGATTCCATATCAGGATGGTTTGATCCTGGTAGATAGCGGCCCGGGGTCAACCCAAGAGCAGCTCACACAAACTATCACAACCCTGGGACATAAGCTGGAAGATATCAGCCATGTCCTATTAACCCATATCCACCTGGATCATGCTGGAGCAGCTGGCTGGCTGGCCAGTAAGGGTGCAAGAATTTTTGTTCATGAACGGGGTTATCCCCACATGCTGGATCCATCAAAATTGATTGCTAGTGCTGCCCGTCTCTATCAGGATAGAATGGACTACCTTTGGGGCGAAATTTTGCCTGTTCCCGAAAAGCAGTTAGTCTCATTGACCGACGGGAGTGAAATACAGATCGGATCATTGGTGTTTCGATCCCTTGATACTCCCGGACATGCCAATCACCATCTGGCATATATCCTGGATGATATCTGCTTCAGTGGGGATGTTGGCGGCGTTCGGATCAAATCACCCGGGAATAAGCACCTCCGCCTTCCTGTGCCTCCCCCTGAATTTCACCCTCCCAGATGGAGAACATCAATTGAGCGTCTCAAGAAAGAAAAAATATCCAAAATCGCCCCCACCCATTTTGGAATGTTTGAGGATGTCGATTGGCATCTGGACGCAGTGCTGTCAGAATTGGATGCTGCTGAGAAGTGGATGGCAAAAATGATGCCTAGAAATCTCAACATTGAGGATTTGAGGAATGAGTTTACCTCCTGGGTTAAGGGTAAATCCCTTCTTCTAGGTGTCCAGGAAATAACTCTGGATGCTTTTGAAAAGGCCAATCCTTCTGGCATGTCTGCTGACGGAATGAAACGCTACTGGGATAAGTACATAAATATGGGGTAGAAAAAGGTTCTGGTTCAAGAATCTAAAAGCCCTTCAGTGCTGAAGGGCTTTTTTGTGGATTGATAACGTTGCAACTTATTTTTAACCAGATCGTATATTTTCCAGATGAAAAATTCCTTTTTGGATTTCTCTTAATTCGTTTCAAGGAGCAAATATGACTAAAAAAAGACTTATTCTATTTATTGTTATTCCCCTCTTCCTGGTTTTCACAATTGGATTCGGGGTTACGAATACAGCAAAGGCAGTTGAGTATGATGAAGACGGCATAATCGAGGTCGATGAAATCATTGACGACGACCTTTTTATTAGTAGTGAAATTGTTGAAATCAATGGCACCGTTAATGGTGATGTTTTTGCAGGTGGGTCCGTGGTCAAAATAAATGGCACTATCAACGGCAGTCTGGTAGCAGGATCTCAAGTTGTTCATATTAACGGAGAGGTGACTGGAAGCGTGTATGCTTTATCCATGACAATAACATTGGGACCTGAAGCAATAATCGGCCGGAATTTCTATTTCGGAGGATTTAATTTAACGGCTGAACCAGGTTCCTTTATCAGCAAAGATCTGGTGGTAGGCGCGTATCAGGTACTGCTTTCCGGTCAGATTTACCGGGACGTCCATGCCGGGGTTGGAGCCCTGGAAATTGAGGGTTCGATCGGAAACAATGTTTATGCAGAAATTGCCGGAACATCTGAAGAGGAGCCGCCATATTATATTTTCAACCAGCCTGATATTGATACTGTTATTCCATCTGGCTTACGTGTATCTGAAAATGCTGAGATCGGCGGTTCATTAAATTATAGAAGTTCAGAAAATCAGGCTGGGACAATTTTAATTTCTCCCTCGGGCGGAATTGACTTTGAATATGTTCCTCAGCTTGATCCTCAAATTCCTGAGGAAGCCACCAGGGTCGGACCGGCTGCCCTGGTAGGTGCCTGGTTAGTAAAACGTGCCAGAATGTTCATCGCATTGATGATCCTGGGCGGATTGATGGTTTGGCAAATGCCATTTTTATTAGATAAAGTAAGTAATAAAGTTGAAAAAGAATCTCTCCCCTCCTTTGGTTGGGGTATGGTAACCATCATGGTCGTTTACCTAGGAGGGTTTCTGATTTCCGGTTTGATCATCGCCGGGGCGATCTTCTTCGGAGTGGTTACACTTGGTGAGCTTTCCTGGGTAATCCTCTCAATTGGGTTCACAAGCCTGGGCTTGATAACGGCAGCCTTTGGATTGCTCGTATCATACGGAAGCAAACTGGTAGTTGCTTATCTGGTTGGCAAGCTTCTACTCAGCTGGCTGGCTCCGAAATTTGAAGGCAGCGCGTTCTGGCCCATGCTAATAGGCGTGCTGCTGTATACCTTCCTGAGGGCAATTCCCTTTGGATTTGGTTTAGTGATCAGTGTGATCGTTACCCTGATCGGCCTTGGTGCGATGTGGTTATACTACCGTGATCATACTAAGTCTGTGATAGTAAAAGGCTGAGAATATGGGATGGTCTGAAAACAAAAAAGCCTGGAGGATTCTCCAGGCTTTTTTCATTAATGATTCATCTACTCACCCATGATTTGCACTACTAAATTTCTTTTTCTGGGCCTGTTGTCAAAATCAACCAGGATGATCGATTGCCAGGTCCCCAAAGTCATTTTACCTTCGACAATGGGAACCGTCAGGGAAGGCTTGATTAACCCTGCCCGGATGTGACTGTGCCCGTTGCCATCCCCCCAGCGCTGATTATGGGCATAATTTTTCTCAGGCGAGATGATTTCATTAAAAAGTCTTTGCAAATCTTCCACACAACCAGGCTCAAATTCCAGGGTAGTAATTCCGCTGGTTGCAGAAGGGGTAAAGATTGTGACAACTCCATCATTGATCCCACTGCTATTAATTTGATTTTGGATATCCTGAGTAAGTTCCAGAATATCGCCATCTCCTCCCGTTTCCACGGGGATGTACCTGGTTTCGACAGCCATAGTGGTTACCTTCTCAATAATTTTACATTGTATATTTCCTGATCTTCCCCATTGAGGATCAGGCCAGTTCCAGATAACGGCTGATTTCCCAATCCGTTACCCTGGTCCGATACTCTTCAACCTCAGCCCATTTCGCTCGACTGAATACACTGCAAATAGTTGATCCCAGAGCTTTTTTGATCACATCGTCAGCCTCAAATTCATGCATGGCTTCTGCCAGTGATCCGGGCAGTGATTCTATATCTTTCTCTTTCCGTTCTTCTTCACTCAGGTTCCAAATATTGAGGTTGTTAAGCGGATCCGGGCAGGTAATTTTTTTATCAATACCATCCAACCCGGCTGCCAGCATGGCAGCAAAAGCCAGGTAAGGATTCGCGGAAGGATCCGGACAGCGCAATTCCAGCCGGACTGATTTGTTGCGGCCAGTGGTGTAGCGGGGCAACCGGATCAAAGCTGAGCGGTTGATTTGAGCCCAACCAATATATACCGGTGCTTCATAACCCGGCACTAATCGTTTATAACTGTTGGCTGTGGGCGCGAGAACAGCAGACATACCCCTGGCATGTTTGAGTTGTCCAGCCAGGAATTGATATGCCATCTCTGAAAGATGGTTCTCATCATCCCCGTCGTAAAACAGGTTCTCACCTTTTTTACTGAAAATTGATTGATGCGTGTGCATACCTGAACCATTAACACCAAATATGGGTTTGGGCATAAATGAAGCAATCAAATCATATTTGGCAGCAATCGCTTTAACGGTATATTTCATGGTGATCACGTTATCAGCGGCGCGCAGGGCTTCTCCATAATGAAAATCGATCTCATGCTGTCCTCTGGCTACCTCATGATGTCCCATTTCAACTTCCAAGCCCATTTCGTTCAACGCGTACATTAATTCATTTCTGACCAGGGTGGCCTGGTCTCGGGCTGAGAAATCAAAATAGCCGCCAACATCATATGGCACAGGATGAATGTCCTCTTCCCCATTACGTTTGAATAAGAAAAACTCTGGCTCGGGACCGATATTAAATACCCAACCCTTCTGATCGATCTTCTTAAGCATTTGCTTCAGCACGCCCCTGGGGTCGCCTTCAAAGGCATTTCCATCCGGATTATAAATATCACAGAAGATTCTGGCTCTTCTGAACTCCTCCGGGCTCCAGGGCAGGACCGCATAAGTTTCTGGATCAAGCACC
>SDBT01016297.1_pt1 | contig 11766 bp, 11 predicted proteins | sample 2277101 | NCBI WGS metagenome assembly SDBT01 (sample SAMN10404973, study PRJNA504765) | marine sediment metagenome | isolation source: marine sediment core GS10_PC15, 103 cmbsf | place: Arctic Ocean: Southern Knipovich Ridge | collected 2010
CATAAGAATCCCATAAATAAGGGAAAATATAATGATTAAAAGCCAGCAAAACTCGGCTAAATCAGACAAAATCAAGAAGGATCCTGATCAAATCGTCACTTCTAAAGAAAAAACAGAGGAGAAGACTTTGGAGTCAAAACTCCGTCCGAGAAAAATGGATGAATTTGTAGGTCAGGAGAAAATTAAGGAGAATTTGAATATTTTCATGGAGGCAGCCAAGAAAAGAAAGGAAGCTATAGAACACATCCTTCTGTATGGCCCTCCGGGGATCGGTAAAACAACCCTCGCGAATATTATCACCAGGGAGATGGGAGTAAACATCCATACCACGTCTGGCCCGGCAGTCGAGCGCGCGAGCGACCTTGGAGCAATCCTCACAAATCTTGAAGATAATGATGTTTTATTCATCGATGAAATTCACCGGATGAACCGCGCTGTGGAAGAGATTCTTTACCCAGCGATGGAAGACTATGCTCTGGATATCATCATCGGAAAAGGACCTTCGGCGAGAACCCTGCGCCTTGACCTCCCCCGCTTTACAATCATTGGTGCAACAACGAGAATCGGATCGCTTTCATCACCGCTCCGCGACCGTTTCGGGAGCATTCACCGGTTGAACTACTACGAAGATGAAGATATCGCGAAGATTATCAAACGCTCATCCAATATTTTGGATATTACTGTCGATACTGCAGGTATAGGAGAAATCGCCAAGCGAGCCAGAAAAACTCCCCGCATTGCTAATCGGCTCCTGAAGCGCATCCGGGATTATTCACAGGTGAGAGCTGACGGAACCATCTCCAAAGATATCGCCACAGACGCTCTCTCTATGCTGGAAGTAGACAATTTGGGCCTCGATGAAGTCGACCGGCGACTTCTTGCTACAATGATCGAAAAGTTCGAAGGCGGACCGGTAGGGCTCGGCGCGCTTGCCGCCGCCACGTCCGAGGAACAGGAAACGATCGAGGAGGTCTACGAGCCATTCTTAATGCAGATCGGATTTCTTAGCCGCACGCCGCGTGGAAGAATCGTTACCAAGAAGGGCTATGAACATCTAAACTTTAAGCCTCCAAAAGACAAAGATCAGCTACTATAAAACAAATAAATAATGAGCCTTTACATTCTTCTCATCATTTACATTACCCTCCTTCTCGCTTTTTTAGCCTTAAACGGTTTTGTCATATACCTCGTTTATAAATTCAGGTTCGTCGGACCCTGGGTCCAATTTGCTATTCCTGTTTATATCTTTGGAATATTGATTATTATACTCATTACCTACGGCGCGATCGGAGATATTGAATGGGCGCAAAAGATTTTTTTATCTTCCTTTAAATTCTGGTAAATAATGTTCAAATGCAACTTTCCGGGAAAAAAGCCGGATGAAAAAGTAATAAAATTAGTCAGGAAGCACTGGACGGTTCTCTCCAAACCTCTTCTTATTTTATTAGGGCTATATCTTACCCCGCTTATCCTGTATTTTCTGTTAAATACTTTTATTCCCCGCATTCTCGATTTCCCCTACTATCCGTTTTTAACAATTATTATAGGAGTCTATGCCCTTTTTATCTGGTATCTCACCTTTATTTTCTGGGTTGAATACTATTTTGATGTCTGGATTATTACCAATAAAAGAATCGTCGACATTGAACAGCGGAGCATCTTCGAGCGCGTGATTTCTACGGTAAAGCTGTATCGAATCCAGGATATCACCACTGAAGTTAAGGGCTTTTTCCAAACCATGTTCGGCTATGGTTATCTCTATATCCAGACCGCGGGGATGACCGAGCGCTTTGTTTTTGAAGATATTTCAGATCCAAATAAGATCAAGGCTATTATTATCGGACTTCAGGACAAGACTCTCGCCGAACAGGAAAAATTAGAAGACGTAATGATTAAGCAAGGAACAGCCGATAAATCCCACGGCCAGTTCAATAAAGACGAAGAAAAATACATGGCCGAACTCGAGGACAAAGTCGCGGCTATCGGCGCTCCTCCTGCTCCCCACCCCCCTCAACCAAGCGCTTACGCCGCCAAGCTCCCTCCGAAAAAGAAGGAACCTGCACCCCCACAATCGGCGTCTCTGTCTTACCAAAAACCGACGGCTGCCACCCCGACCACGACGCTCGATGAGTATTCCACTGACCTTACTAAAAAAGCCGGTAAGGGCGATCTTGATCCGGTAATTGGCCGGGATGATGAAATAAACAGGGTGATCCACGCTCTTTCCCGCCGGACAAAGAATAATCCCCTTCTCGTCGGTGAAGCAGGAGTGGAAAAGAAAGCGATTGTCGATGGGCTTGCCCAACGCATCGCCGCAGGCAAGATTGACTCCAGCCTAATAAATAAGAGGATTCTCATGCTTGATTATCCCTCGATAGCATCCCGGGCGCAGTATCAGGGAGAATTCGAGAAAATATTTGAACAGATTCTCGCAGAAGTAAAATCCACAAAGCTTCAAACAATCATCTTTATCGACGAACTGCATACTGTCATTGGCAAGGACGGCGCCCCTGGCACAATCGATGCCTCGAATATTATCAAGCCATACCTCAGCCGAGGTCAGTTACAGATCATCGCCGCAACTACGATCGGTGACTTTAGAAAATATATTGAAGGGGATGAGCTTTTTGAACATTCTTTCCAGCCGATCTTTGTTAACGAGCCGACCGTCGGTGCGACAATAGAAATTTTAAAAGGAATCAGGGACCGCTTTGAATCCCACCATCATGTGAGAATCTCTGAAGAGGCAATCAAGCAAGCAGTAAATCTTTCCGATCAATATATTTCTGACAAATTCCTTCCCGAAAAAGCAATCGACCTGATGGATGAGGCATCGGTCAAGGTAAAGCTACAAATCGGAAAAACTGGCCGGGACATTGTAGAAGGCGGTGATATTGAAGACGTCATTGCCAAGAAAACTGGCGTCCCTGTCGCCCAGCTAGGAACTAAGGATTCAGAAGAACTCCTAAAGCTTGAGGAAAGAATTCATGAGCGAATCATTAATCAGGAAGAAGCGGTAACCACCATCGCCGAAGCAATCAGGCGAAGCCAGGCAGGGCTCAAAGATCCGAATAGGCCAATCGGCTCCTTTCTGTTTCTAGGTCCCACGGGCGTGGGTAAAACCCAGCTCGCCAAAGCCCTCGCCGGAATCCTCTTCGGCGATGAGCATACAATGATAAGATTCGATATGTCTGAATATATGAATAAAGACATGATCTCCCGACTGATCGGACCAGCACCGGGCCAGGGCACAGAAGGCGGCCAGCTTACCGATCAAGTAAGAGAACGCCCATACAGTGTCATTCTCTTTGACGAGATTGAGAAAGCCCACAAGGATATCTTTAACCTGTTCCTTCAAATTTTAGAAGAAGGACGCCTGACCGATTCCAAAGGCAAAACTGCAAACTTCAAGAATACAATTATCATCATGACCTCGAATGTCGGGGCAGACAAGATGGACGATAAGAAAGCATTTAATACGGAAATTGAGAAGCATTTCAGTCCGGAGCTCATCAACCGGATCGACGATGTTATTCCCTTCAAGCGCTTAACTAAGAAAGATATTCGCGAGATTTGCGAACTGAGCGTGGCTGATCTTAAAAAACTGCTCCGGGGAAAAAATATCGTCCTGGAAGTCCCGGAAAAAATCGTCGATTACCTGACCGAGAAAGGCTTTGACCCGAAGTTCGGCGCGCGGCCTCTTAGAAGATTAATCCAAAAAAGCATTAAAAACCCTCTCGCCACAGACTTACTCGAAGGAAAATTTAGAAGTGGCGACAGCATTACGATGAACGTTAATAGCCAAGGGGTGTTCACCTTTAAGAAAATTCCTTCTAAAGTCGAAGGGGCAAAGCTGAAAGCCGAGGAAGTCGAACCATTAGAAAAGATAGACTTTGAATAAATATGAAGCTCAAAGATTTTGACTACACTCTTCCAGCCAATTTAATAGCCAATGCACCAAAGACGCCGCGAGATCACTCGCGGCTTTTAATTCTTGAAAGAGATAATGGATCTATTGAGCACAAGAAATTTTTTAATATTTCTACTTACTTAAAAGCTGGGGACGTGTTGGTTTTAAATAATAACAAGGTTTTCCCAGCAAGGCTTTTTGGCAAGAAAGAGACAGGAGGAAAGGTGGAAATTCTATTAATTCGTCCGATTGGCGCCAAGATATGGGAATCGCTTGTGGGATCCAAGCGGGTACGGATCGGAACTACCATTCTTTTCGGGAAAAATCTCATCGGCACAGTTCAAGATAAGAATGGGAGTGTTTATACAATCAAGTTTAATGTTTCTAAGAATAAGCTTCTAGAGATCGTGAATAAAATTGGCGTCCCGCCCACCCCGCCATACATCAAAAAATACAAGGGAACCAGATCCGCACTCTTAAAAGAATACCAAACAACTTATGCTAATGATAAAAAGACCGGCTCGGTCGCAGCTCCGACCGCCGGATTTCATTTCACTAAGCCTCTGTTAAAAAAACTCGGGAGAATGGGAGTACAGATCGAATATATTACCTTACACGTCGGCTATGGGACTTTTCAGCCGGTGAAATCTGAAAATATTGAGGAACATAAAATGCATCCGGAGTGGATTGAGATTAACAAGAAGGCAGCGGAGCGAATCAACGAGGCGAAAAAAGAGCACCGGCGCGTAATTGCCGTAGGGACAACATCAGCCCGGGCACTCGAGGCCACGGCAAAGAAATCTAACTCCAAATCGTGGCCATACCGGATTAAACCTCGATCAGGATTCATTAACACCTACATCTACCCTGGATATAAATTCAAGATGATCGACGGACTGATTACAAATTTCCATTTGCCACGAACCTCTCTTTTATTGCTCGTGGCAGCTTTTTCTAGCCGCTCCAAAATAAAAAAGGTCTACCGAGAAGCCATCAAAAAAAAGTATAGGTTTTATAGTTTTGGGGATGCGATGCTGATAATAAGTAAAAAGGAAAAATTGAAACTAAAAAGACAATAGCCTCTGTAGTTAAAGTTTTTAAGCTATAGCCTTTACTTTTTTTCCTTAATAAAAAAGCGCCCCGAAGGAGACAATGTGTCCTTTGGGGCGCTTTATTTCAAATTTCAGGTTCGGTCAGGTTATGGTGAGAGTCGGGAGTTTCCGTTCTATCAGATAGTACAGATTCCCTCGATCGACATCAGTGTTCCCTCTGATGTCCTGGATATCGATACCTTGCGGCTTCACCCTGATAGAGAAGGGAATTCTCTTTTTCCTCGGGTCTCCCTCCCATCCATAGAGATCAAGCTCCCCAAAGTGTAACAATTTTTTCATTGGTTCTTCCCAACCCTTTAAGGCCAACAGAACATAGGCCGCGATGATTCCTGTAAAATCAGCTACGCAGAAGTCACCCCCGTAGAAGTTGGGAATGTCCTTGTCACGCCAGCACTGAAGTTCCTCAAAGCTTGGAGATTTATCATTTATCTCGATTTTCCAAGGCCATATTTTCCTGGGCCAGAGAGAAATCATCCGCCAGCGTGGTCTCTGACGAGGAATTTTCTCGATCGCCTCCCCCAGAATCAAGTCACGGCTCCCTGCGGTAAAGGCAGGGTATTCAGTTTCGGATTCCCCTGGCGCAGTCACACCGATCATCCGATAGTAGTCATGAGGCATAAACCCCGGATCCCAAAAGACAAGCGCCATTGGATAAGATGACGGCCTGGCCTGCATTTCAGGATCTTTGAGGTAATTTTTCATAAACTTGTTGATTTCCTCTGCTGACCACGGAAGGAAGGGCAATTCCGGTGGTTTCACTTCAGGGAGATGACTTCCGCCATCATTCGGGTCAGTGGTAAACATGTTAAGCATCGCCGATACTTCCCAGGGAGGGATGAAAAGAATTTTGTCTTTAAATTTCCCCACGAATTCATGCAGGGATAAAAAAGACCTGTCATTCAGCCACTGAAAAACCTGACTGGAGACCACAGGAGGTATTCCTCCCTTTTGTTCAAGGCCCAATATGATCCTTCGACCTACTGCACTTTGAAGACTAATGAGTTTTAACGCTAATTCACCCAATCTTTTACGTACGTCACTACTCATAACGCGTCCTCCTTTTTGAGGAAAGAATTAATACGTCCGCTATCAACAGACGGCAAGCCTCACCCATTGAGACGAGCTTAGTATTTACCAAAAAGATACTCACTAAACTCGTCTCAATTACCTAAGATTTGAAATAAAAAAGAACAGTCCGGACAGACTATTCTATCTCGTTTATGCTATAATGTCAAGCTTCCTACTCGCCCTTACTAATCTGCCCTGCTTCCTCAAGTATTTCAAAATAATCTATCGCTTGAATGTCCCAACTTGTATCTCCATCAGGATGATCCCATCTAGCCAGGAACAATCCTTCTCCCAATGTTGTTTTATAGCAAGTAATTTTTATCTGGCCGCCAGAATCATTCGGCATTGTAAATCTAGCCTCAACTAATTCTTCAGCCTTTTCTGGATCCCATCCGATCTTTTCTTCAAGGACTTGCATCATAGTAGCCTTATCTCCATCAGTCTTATCTGTATCACCTTCTAGCATTAGCTGCCGATGCCACGTCTCCTTTGCCAAATCATATGTACCTTCGGCAAGGCGCTCAATTTTACCCTTAGTTTCTGATAGCCACTCGGCTGATCTCACCTCAAGGGGTTTTTCTTCTTCCTGCCCGTTCATCTTTTAAATTTATTAGTATTATTACGCTCCCCACCCATACCCAAAATAAAATCGACAAGTCATTTTTAAAATACGGCACGTCAACCAGTCCATAAACTAGAAAACAAACAATCACTCCAAGAAGCGCATAGCCCCACGCTTCTTTCTTTTTTATAAGCTGGATAACACGCCTTAAATATTCTACAATCAGCCAAACAATCGCCATTACGCCAAGAAGCCCGGTTTCCACCCAGAAATTTAGAATTACGTTATGCGGATAGACAAGAAACTCTGTATGTTTTGCTTCTTTATAATCAATATAATGTTCCTGAAAACTGGAGAGTCCTGCTCCGAGAATCGGGCGGTCACCAATCATCCGGACTGTTCCCTCCCAAAGGACCAGACGAACATCGCCCGAGGTGTCCTGGAATGTAACCACTGGAACAATGTAATCCCTGGTCTGTGGAATAGCGAAAACTGCGATAATAAGTATAACAGTTCCAAGGATCACCCATAGTCGATACTTTGAAAACATGAGAATAACAAATAGTGCAACAAGCACCGCTAGCCACGCTCCCTCAGCTCCCGTGGTAAAAAGACCAAAAGCAAGAATCAGAATAATCATCCATGTTGCTCTCTTAACGCGGAAATTTTTATCTTTTAGAAATAGCCCGAAGAACAGAACAAGAATCGGCGCGAGGAAGAGTGCCACTGCCGCCGGGTATTCATAAAGCGCGGTGCTTCTAATTTCTGGATACAGGTAGCTCTCGGGAATTCCGAGGCCGGTGATATATTGAAAAATCGCAAACAGTCCAATTGCACTCCCGGATACTCCGAGTGACCAGAACACTTTTTCCAATTGATCCCTGCTCTTTATAACGCTAAGGAATACAAGGAACACGACAATCGCTTCAATAAAATAAGCTTTCCATATTCCTGCGGCCAAGCGAAGTTCAGGAGCCACCAACATCCCAATTGTTGCAGCAATAATTAAAAGAATGGTCGGCCAGAAAAAGCCGCTCGCGCGTAGCTTTTTATACAGTTCCTTCGAACTTCTTAGAAGCGTTTTCTCTTTTACTTCGACTATGAAACACACAACCGCCAAAACAACGATCATCGCCTCGAGCAGTGTCATCGGAATCGGCCCCAGATCAAAGCGCACGACGTAGAGCGGGAGACAAATGAGCAATAAATAGAGCGCCCAGTCCCGACGTTTTATACTAAGAACTAGGAATACAACCAGCCAGATTGTGATAAGGGTTATGTCAAACATATAATATTATTTCTTTTTTTGACATTTGAACTTTAAGCTTGACTTGGAATTTGGATTTTGAAATTTGGGATTTCCCTAATACCCCCGCTTCGGAACAACTTCAAGAACCCCAAACTTATTATCTGCTCCAGACCTGGTTTCTACCATATATTTCAGCTTTGCATTTTCATCCAACTCGACTCCCTTGTCATACAAAACGTACTCAAATGCTCTATAATACTCTTTATCGTATACGTCAATTTTAAATTCCCGCCCTTCGCTATCCTCTGTCATATAGTCTACCGCGCTTCGGATATCTTTAAAAGGGATAGCTGCTTCCCCGCTAACTGTGCCTTTCTCAAGGCCTTTCCAGTAGCTATATACTCCGGAAATATTTACAAACAGGAATAATCCCAGTCCAATAATGACAACAATTTTTCCCACTGTCATCGTCCAAAACGAGCCAGCTAAATATCCAAGCATGAGCCCGGCAATCGGGAAAAGCATAATAAAATAATGAGAGTACATCTGTTCCTGAAGAAATGGAAAAGTGAAAAAGGCGGCCACGAGAAACACTAAGAGCACCTTGAGCCCATCAAGCTCTTTCTGGTTTGTCTTATTTGTTGCGGCTCTTACAATAACAACCACAAAAAAGGCGAGAATAAGAGCGGCCGAGACCCAGAAAAATCTGGAGTTAAGCCAAAAAGCGTCAAAGAAACTCCCAAAGTTTCGGATATTTTCTTTTGCTGCCTCGATAATGTTAAATCCCCCGGAGCGCGGCGAGGTGAGCCACAATATTGCTCCTCTTGTATTCGCGAAGCCGGAAGTGAGCTCATGGAAAATCATCGGAATATTCACCAGAAAGAACGCGCCGATCCCGATCGGATAAGCCCAGCCCCAGCCAACCCGGGGGCGGAGCCACAGCCAAAGAATCCCAAAGATTAAAAATAGCAAAAAAGCCGTACTATGAAGTTGGATCGCAATGCCAAGCGACGCGAAGAATACAATAAACCAAACCGATTTTCTCTTCTTTTTCTTGCTAATTAGAAGAACGCCAAAAGCATAGATCATTAATAATACGAAAAAGGGAAGAATATTCAAATTCCACGGCCAACGCGCGTGGAGAATTACTAGAAATGACGTAGCGTAAACAAGCGCGGAGAATAGTCCAGCCTCGGGAGAAAAATAAAGTCTCCCAACTTTGTACATTAGAAAAACTGATGCTAAAGCGAAGAGCGCGGTCATCACTGCCCCGCCCACAGGACTGTATCCGGAAATAATTGAAAACGGCGCGAGAATGTAATAGTAGGCCGGCCCTAAGTGCCACGCGCCGACAGAAATTGCTGGCCCGAGGCTGATGAGATCCGCATTTTCTACCATGCCCCGAACGATAAAAACGTCTCGCGCTTCGTCTCCCGCAAAGTGAAGGAAGTCTCCGATCCGGAAGAAAAATAAAAAAGCGGCGATAATAAGTATTGCCAGTAATAATATATACTCTATGGGGTGGTTTTTAATTCTATCAATAAACTTCATAAAATCATTTCTTAAGCTTTTTTGCACCTTCCCACATCATTTTAAAAGCAAGCCGCTGCATTCTCGCTATATCCTCACTCTCAATTATAACACCCATGAAGTTCTCCTGATACGAGATAATCATTACCTTATTTGCGTATATCTCAAAATCAACATTGAATGACTCTTTTTCAGGAGGAATAAGGATAATATCGCGTTTTTCCTTCTTCGCATTCTGTTTCCATTCCCTTGTTTCGGGAGAATCAACTGCAATCACTTTAAGCCTTACTCCATTCTTAATACGACGCTTAATATATTCCCGTTCAAAGCTCTTCGGCATAACTTGAGTAAACTTCTGCATTGATGTATAGCTTAAAATCTCATCTCCTCGCTTAGTTTCCCGCAAACTGTCCTCATACATCACGCGATAGGCTTCTCGTCCCTCATAAAAACGAATCTTTGGCTTTGTCTCGTGGCGATTTGCTAGAGCGTTAAGAAGAGGAAGGGCGTTTTTAAAACGTTCTGCTTTTTGCTTCTGAAATTGAAGAATCTTTTCCGGCTCTTCGGCAATATAGCGGCTTTTATCGTCCTTACTGACATAAGAAATAAGGTTTTTATTCATCAGGCTGTCAAGCAAAGGATAAAGCGTAGTTCGCTTAAGATTTGCCTTCTTTGCGAGTTCTACAACTGATGCTTTTCCTAACTCAAGGCAGGCTAGGTATATTCTCGCCTCTTTTTCTGTGAGTCCGATATCTTCGAGGATATTTTCTAGATTCATATCTATGGGGATAAATATGTTTATTTTTTGGACAACATCTCTTTTTTAAGCTTAGCATATATCATATTTTATGTCAAATATAAGCCAAAATAATAAGTTTATTATGTCTATGAAATTGACATAGAAGTACATATATGATAACCTAGCTAGCTCTTGATTTATAGGATGTAAAAAAGTTATTTAGCAATCAACCGGACAGATCTTTAAACATTCCAAAGGAGGTACGTTATGTTCCACAAATATCCCAACCAAAGAGAAATCAAAGCCATACAAATAATCTCGGGGATAATTCTGATAATTTCATTATGCGCTGTGATATACAATACCTACACGGGTAAAGTAGACCAAGATAAATTCATTGATATTCGGGCACAACTCGCCGTCGGATTAGTAACAATAATCCCATGTAGCATTACTGCTCTAGCCTGGGTTGGCCTGTTTTATTCCTTCATCATCGGAATACTGGATTTCGACGCCCCAAATCCAGAAAACCTGCCGAGAAACTGGCCAAGAAGGGTAATTACCTTTGTCATCGTCTTTACCGTCTTCATTATTGCCTTTACTTGGTTCCAACTCTGGTACCATGATATGATCACCGACGCAATGAAGGCATTTCCACATCGCTGAAGAAATGGAATAATCCAACTTAATAGAAACGCCTAACGAAAAAACCCCGCTCGTAAGTATTGCGCTTACAAGTGGGGTCTCTTTTTATCGGATACTAATGAAGGTGCTTCGCAAGGACTGCCCTAGCGGATTTCTTCCCTTTCCTCTCGAGATCTCCACGCTGGACAACCTCGATGGGAATGTGGGTACAAAGTTCGGGATCTCTCTTTAATTTTACTTCGAAGCAATTGTTATACTTATGCCCCTCTTGCCTGATACATCGAATTTGGCAATCCCCAGCGCGGTGAACAATGATCACCCGGGTGAAGTAATTCTTGAGCCAGCGGATTTCTTGCCGGGGTGTACCTGTCGTATAAACCAGACGATTTATGACATATAACACCAGAAACAGCTCCTCGGTTGTGAGGTCCTTAGTATAAACTCCATCCAACCGGGAAATTTCGTGTGCGACGCGGAGAAGCCACTTATGCGTATTGTGACTAATTCTTCCCTTTTTAGCTCCCCGGATCCTCGGCATCCTTTGTTTGAGGATATCGGTGAGCTCCCTTTTTGTAGACGGCCTACCCTTCTTTTTCCGCGTTCGAGGAGTTCCACGAACTAAGAAATAATAGAGGCAGACAAAAGCCAACGCAATTACTAGTACGATAATTACTGTTTTTGGATCCATTTGACCCTCCAGTGGTAAAAGTGTGCAAACCATAAAATACATGTTAGAGTAGCACGCCCGACACTTTTTGTCAATTCCAATTAAAAAAACAGCCTCTCGGCTGTCTATCTAGCCAGTCTAGCAAATCTAGCTCATCTAGCCTCTTTTTCTAGAAGCAAATTCTGCACCGCCACCATAAGTCCAATCAGCATCCAAACGTGAAGGATGTATAGAATAGAAAATGTTTGATATTGAATAATAACTCCAAAAGACGCGATGTAGAA
>SDBT01016298.1_pt1 | contig 11765 bp, 17 predicted proteins | sample 2277101 | NCBI WGS metagenome assembly SDBT01 (sample SAMN10404973, study PRJNA504765) | marine sediment metagenome | isolation source: marine sediment core GS10_PC15, 103 cmbsf | place: Arctic Ocean: Southern Knipovich Ridge | collected 2010
GACGATTTTGTCTTTATAATAAGGAGATTCCTCATATCCATAACCATCAAGTAGCCATCCTTTACCATAAAGACACCACCACCACAAGCCTTGCTGCTTGAAACCTGACTCTTTAAGCTCCTTGCTCAATTCAAGGCTTACTAACTGGTTTTCGAGTTTCATTTCTCCCCCCTTCCCTCGGCTTTGGTTATGGCTTGTTCGAGTATATTATTAGTAACCTCCCATGCCTTCACTTCTGAAGTGTCGGAACTATTACGCCATTTATCACCTTTATGCCATCTTAGAGCATGTTTACACGCCTCCAAAAGCTCCGGTGCGGCTGATATTAGTTGGGCGTTGGCTTCCGATGGGTTTCCAGTTTTTGGGTTTATAATATCAGCAGCAATGCTCACATCGTCATCTGGTACACGAACAAAATATTCCGTTATTTCAAATTTCCCATCTTTAGCTGTTCCACCATGTGCTATTTCCCACGGCCCTTTTGTATATTTACTCATCATTCCCCTCCTTTGCCGATACGTTTAGTGATGGATCTAACCCTTTACATTTACTACATTCAACGTTTCCATAGCACGTTTTGAATGGACATTTTTTCGGCAACCCTTCTCTTGCTTCTTTGAGTTGTGCTTTGAAGTCTGCTATTTCATCATCTCTTAGCTTTAATTGAGTTCTTAATTTATACATCAAATCAAATGCTTCTTTTCCAACCTTCCCTATCTCCTGTTCATGCCAAGCGTTAAACTCGTCCCAGCATTGGTTGTAGCCTCTAAATCTCTCAATATTTATTCCATCTTGTAAACTTAAAAGACCTGCATATTCTTTTATATCCTTCTTCTCCGGCTTCTTTAACATATAAGACCCTCCTATTGCCCGGCCTAGCATGCCCCGGAACCGCAAAGTAGCGAGGCAGAGGCCAAGGCAACGGGTTACATTTTCCAATTTCTATCATATTCTCGCCAAAATGGCGCGGTATCAATATGGAATATATCCTTAACCACTTCATCAACTCGATCAAAGTATTCTCCAAACTCTGCTTTGGTGAGATCCGTTGTCGTGGCTTCCTCTATCGCCTTGAATTTACCCCTGTCGAATATCTTCTCTGAAAGGATATACGTCTTTAAATCAAGATGCAAGGCTTCCGGGTTAAAGTGGCCTTGATCCTTGAGTCCCGCGTCCTTGATAAGCCAGTTAAGATAAACCCAATATAGGTTGTTCTGTGAAAGGGTGCGTATGCTTCCCCACTTAACTGTAATCGCTTGCCCTTTTGGGGGCAGCTTACCATTGAGTTGCGCAGTTATAAGCATGCGACCATTCTCGATTTTAGTTTCTAATATTTTCCCAGCGACTTTTGGCATTAGTATTGCTCACCCATTTGAAATTTATGTTTACACTTTGGACATTCAATCTGATTTTTTAAGATCTCTGCCAAGCGTTCTTTCTCCTTGCGCGCCACTTCTGCCTTTGCCTCGGCCGCTTCTCTTTCTTTTCTTGCCTTTTTTTCGGCCTTTTGTTTTTCTATCTCTACCTTTGCTCGTTCCTTGGCAAGCTTTTCCTCTTGCGCTTCCCTTTCTTCTTTTGCTTTTTCCTCAATAGCTTTGCGTTCCTTGTGGGCTTTTTCTTCGATCTCTCTTTTTTCGGCATCAGCTTGAGCGCGTTCCTTTGCTATTCTATCATCATTAAGTCTGCGTTCTTCAGCCAATCTATTCTCGCGGGCTTCGGCTTCTTTTTTAAGCTTTTCATTCTCAAGCCGGATTCGCACCCTTTCTTCTGCTTCCTTCTTCTCTTGGGCAATCCGTTCATCTTCCATGCGTTTCTCAATTTCAAGTCGGTGGGCTTCGCGATTTTCTTCTGCTTTCCTTTCAACAAACTTTTCTTGCTTATCAAGATATTCTTCTATAGGCACTATGAGCGCCTTTAAGACATTGGCTATGCCATCAATGGCTTTACCTTCTCTTAGGGCCTGCTCTTTCAACTTCTTCCGGGCTTTCTCAACGGCTATGCGCTTCTCTCTGAGAAACAATCTACCTGTCCTGGCCATTTCCATTTCGGCTGTTTGGGTTTCGTCTGTAACCTTAATGGCTTTTGCCTTAGTTTCCCAATCAGAGGCAATCTGAAAGTAATCCTGAAACTGCTCCAGGATAAACTTTGCTTTTGACGGTTCTAGTTTGCTTTCATTTACTAAGGTTACTAATTGATTTTCCATCATACCCCCTGTAATTTTTCTGTTATCTCATCTAGTTCTTTCACGAATACTTCAAGTTCTACTTTTAGAGCATCAATAAACTTAAAATCCGGCAATATTTTGATAAGCAAGGGTTCTAGCCCAGGGTAGTAGCTAAAGAAATCTACCCAAAGCCTGCCAGTTACTAGCAATTGCCCCTGAATTTGCACATAATAGGCCGTAGGAAGCTTCTTGGCAAGCAAGTAGCCTATGTGGGTATGGGGCAATGGACATTTGATTTCTAGTCCCCCCGAAGGCTCAACAAGGCCATCTGGCGAGCTACCGTAGAGCTTCTTTTCATCAGGAAAGCAAACACCAACCTCTTTGACTTCATTTCCTGTGATTAACTCGTACATGGCGCGCGCCTCGGCCTCTCGTTCAATACCATTCTGCATTGCCGCGCTTTGAAAGTGCTCTGCCTTTACTCCGGTGATCCTTTCGGCCGCAAGTGCATATAGATACTTCTCTCTCTGCTTAGATGGTTTGCCCTGGGGAGTTATGATCATATCAAAGCTTGAACTTGTGGGTATTCCGGCTCGCTCTTGTTTCCACTTAGGAGTGCCTTGCGGGTTCTTTGATACAATCATTTCTTCACACTCTTTTTGTTGGTGAGAATAAGAATGGCCTTATGAACAATCTTCTTGGGAAGATCCTCGATCTTCTCGATACCGTAAGCCTTGCAGAATTTTGCAACATCAACACCTTTGTCTTCTATCAGATCGCAGATCTGGTGGTGTTGATCATCTGTGATTTTTTCAACTACCTCTTGCGTTGCCTGGCCATCATCATCCTGTTCGTGTGTTGCAAGGCCGGTAATGGCTAGCAAGGTATATCTTTGAAGGTATGTTATCGTTGACCCGATTGCTTGGATATTATTCTTGCTACCTGACTTGTCGGCCGGGGCCTGCAAAGTGGTTTCTTCGCTATGCCCTTGCTTGTGGGTGATCTTGCAGGTAATGCAGATCTCGCCATTCTGCTTTGTCTGCCAGGATGCAGACAATCCATGATTGCTTAATGCGGTATTGATTTTCTCTGTTACGTTATATAGCGAAGCATGGCTATATTTTACTTGTGAATAGTTCACTGTTTTGTCTTTGCCTATCTTCGGCGGATCAGCTTTGAACGCGGCCATTGCTACATTGTAAGCCTTGAGGGCCTCATTCTTTTCCCACCTCTCTTGCAACCCCAAAAGCTTTTCAAGCTTGTCCAGATCCGCGCCTTGAGTTACTGCAAGCTTAATCATTTCGGCAGGGGTAGAACTTCTAACCTCCGCGATTTCTTTCTTATCTTCTTGTCCCATCATTTGCCTCCCTTTCTTTACTGTTCTTCTCTCATAGCTTCAAGTTCTGTCGCTTCGTGATCCGCGCGACCATCTTGGCTATCATCAGCCAGCCAATCACATATCACTCCGGCTGTGATTTCTCTAGGGGATTTAGGTTTCACTGTGTTTCTCCTTTGTAAAGATCTCTGGAATACTGCAATACCTTCCCAACTCATCCAGCCTTTCCTTCTCCATCCACTTGCGGCCTTTGTATAATAAAAAAGCTGTTACTATCAGTAACAAGATATATCCTACAATGACCATCTGAATCACCCTTTCTATATGTTTATCGTTCCGTTCTTCCTTAACAGCTTCCGGGCTATTAGGTAGTTCATTACTGCCTTGCTAAGAACAAAAACCATTGTCATGCCTTTAGCCTTACATATCTTTTTGAGCTTTGTATGTGTTGCTTTGTCGATTTTAATAGATACTCTTTCCATAATTGTCCACCTCCTTTCTACTAAAGTATACACTATGAAATAGGTTCTGTCAAGGAATATTTTAAGATAGTTTTCTGTATGGTTTGTCGTCGAGGATTTAGTTTATTTGGAGGATTTTTTCTTGGCGTGTTTGTTCCAACATAGCCACGCTACCGACCGGACACTAAAGTGCATAAGGGATCGTTTCCACCTAGGTACACCTAAAATGCCCATAGCCTGGTAGAATATGAGGTCTGTCTGATATCGCGTGAATTGCATTGTCTGGTACAAATAGTCATGTACTACTGAGGCCCTGGCATACCGGCCTGACCAGGGGCTACCGATAATAGTCCATACAATACGAGGTATTGAAGCTCCATCTGTTGTGAAACCTGCGGGAACTATGATCTCTATAGGAGGGTTTATATATTCAAATGGCTCATTAAGATTCCATTGATTATCACCTAAGAATTTTGCATCAAGTGGTTTAGGGAATACTTCATCTATTTTGCTCAAAGAGGGCCTCCTCTCTTCCCTTTGCTATAGCTGTCATAATGCCTAAATCATCTTTCAACAAGCTCTCCATGAAAGACCTGCCGCATACACAGCAGTAGTTCGGGGTGAATGGAAATGCACCTCTATCTATCTCTTGGTTGATGTACGCTAGAAGATGGAAGCAACAGTCGTTTATTTTAGTTTTAGTCATAAATCACTTAATAAATTCATAGCATATTACCCTTTTTATCAAATATATCTGTACTTCTGTTTTTAGAATTTTGCAAAATTAGTTTATCCGCATTCGCAGCCAAATCATCTATTTGCTTTTTAAGCGCGGCAATTTGATGGAACATATCATGCAAAATCATATTCCACTGTCTGCGTTTTGGCATTATTGCACCACCTCTACTTCAATGTCCAAAGCAATACCATCAACATATACAGGTATAGTATAGTTTTTAGTTACACACCCGGATAAGGAAAGTATCAATAATATTAGTATAATTTTCATCTTCCCCGCGCCGCTTTATCTAGTGAATTAGAGAAAATAGGTACTATATTTTCTTGCCACCAATTAGGCTTTCGTGCATCATAAGAATACTTCTTGCCTTCATATTCATAAGAAGCTAGCCCCGGAGAATCCATTGTTATCTCTGCCACAAGCGTGCCTGCTTCATAGAATTTTGATCCTGTTGCGCAACCCTGTAACATAGTTATAACAAACCAAAATAAGGCTAAGTATAAACTTCCTATTGCTATTTTATAAACATGTCTCCAAACGGTATTCCTGGCTACCTGCCTACGAAATTTATCACTGTCTTTGATATGTTCTCCCAGGATACCATTCTTTCGGATAGACTCTTGTTTGAGCCATTTCACATCAGTGCTAATAGCCTTAATGTCCCCGTATATTTCTATTATTCGCTCTTGTAATTTACTCATATTTACCGTAAAATATAATCTGCGGCGCCCCTGCTACCGCTAATATCATTTTTTTCATCATCAATCTCCTATTCTTTCTATTTTTAAATTTACAGCAGCAACCTCTAAATCTCTTGTTGCCCCTATATTAGCAACATACATCTTTACTTTATCTCCAGCAACTAAATCTAAATCAGCTTCAGCGCCACCGGAACCTAAATCAGTTTGGTTTACTTTCCTATGCATAAGTATGTTTCCATGATAGACAATAGTTATATCACCACTATCAACGTTATAGACACCATTACCGACTGAATTAGATCCTTGCAAATCAACCAAGGTCATTGTATCAGGAGTTATAGCCGAAAGAAACCAATCTCCATTTGCGGCGGTATTTCCTGTCGCATCTACTACTGTTACCATATCACCTTTTAATAATCCATGTCCTGTTATCCCAAGAACAATTGGAGTAGCGTTGGTTGCGGTAGCAATAGTCTTAGCAGTGTTAAGCGTCTGCCCAAGCACGATCACCATTTCACTTGCTGCTCCATTTGATGATATGGATAGATGAAAACTTGCGTCATAAGAACCGCCACCAGTCGCCCCTATTGTTATATCATCAGTAGTGGCATTACCAACAGCGTTAGCCAAATCATCTTCTTCACCAACATTGTCAAATGAATCTATCACGGTAAAGAAATTTGTTGTACCTATACCTACCGTATCTACTGTTGTACCATGCCACCAGATGTTAGAGAAAGCGTCTCCATGAATTAAATGCTCTGCTCCTGCACCATCTTGATAGAATAGATCATTAGTATCTTTACTGTATATCTTTGCGTAATTGGTAGTAGCTGTAGGAGTGGTGGTTTCTTTAAGGCTGAGAACCCCTGCTTCAACTGTTAAACTTTCATTAGGTAAAAGTGTCCCAATGCCTACATTTTCACCAATCATTGTCATAACAATTTTACCACCAAAACCACCAACTGTAGCACCTGTATAAATATCAAATCCATTTGTAGTTGAAAGACGGGAATTTCCAGTAGTTTGAGGAGTTATAACCAAAGCACTATTAGCTCCTGACTGAATTTGTAATGCAGCAGTTAATGTACCTCCATAAGGGGCCCAAGGTGTAAAAGGCCCATCAGTAATTCTTAAATGATGATCCGAATTACCAGCACCCGCACCAGTAACATCAAAAAGAGGTGCAGTTCCGAATACATGAAGTTTTGAACCTACACCAGCCGTCCCAATACCAATACCAGCTGTAGTTCTTTGAATTGTTATGGTTTCTGCCCAACCACCTATACCATCATCAATTTGAAGTTGTATATTTGAATCATTATTATGGAATATTCTAAACTTATCAACACCTAAACCAGTTTGTAACAGGAAGGCAGTATTGCCTGTTGCAGTTTCGACTTCTATTTGACCAACAACGGTTAATGAACTGACTAGATTTATATTTGTCCCAATACCTACATTGCCTAAGGAATCCACTATAAGAGAATCACCTGCGACCGTAGTGCCTATACCTATCCCAGCACCAAGGACTTCCAATTTGTGTGTTGGAACTATAGTCCCGATACCGACGTTGACGGCTATAAAAACCCTATCATTCGTAGTATCAATTGCTAGTAAAGTATTATCATCTTTATCAGCAACATTAACTACTGTAGTGCTGTCCGCATAAGGGATGATTTTTAATTTGCCAAAGATCGTCTCTTGCGCTGTCTGAGCGAATACCTGAGACCCTAATAATAGTGATATTAATAAAACTTTAAGTATTTTCATTAAGCTACCTTAATCTATTTAAATCCAACCGAACACATCATTACTTGATCCTCCTGCGGCTGTATTATCGTCTTGGTCAGTTCCTACGTTCCATTTGTAATCGCCTGTCACACCTTGAGGTACGCCTATTTGCAACCCTGCGTCTAAAGCATTACTACCAGCTTGAACAGTAAAATCTTCATTCGTAACTATCCCATAGACTACGCTTGAAGCACTTGTTGTTGCCCCTGCTGATATGGTAAGAGTCGTTTCATTGACAATAGCGGTTATGGTGTATACGCCTGCAGTCACAGATGTCCCACTGTGAAGGATTATGGTATCATCTGTACTAACACCGTCTGCTTGAAATGTCGCACCAGCAGACCTGAAATCATTTTCATCCCCTGCTTCTGTTGTGCCGTCAGAGCCTGTTATGATTGTTGTATTTAGTGTTGGGTCGCCTGTTATAGCATTATCTCCTTTTGCTATACCTCCTGATACATCTGTTGTGTTATCCCATACGTTGTAATCCATATACATAGACATATCAGCGTCACCCCAAGCTACGCCCGTAATGTTATCTTTGAGAATATTATTGAAAATCGCCCAAACATCACTGGTCGCCCCTACATTTACCGCTGTTGTGTTATTTATGAAGGTACAGCTTACAATATTCGCAGAGTCAGCCGCAACCAGTGTGGAAACCCCGATTACATTTGATTCGACTACACAACCAATTATTGAGGTATCATCATTTGCGCCGAGTCGAACAGCTTCTTTACTATCACGAAAATAACAACCGAACGCCTTAGTGCCTGGCGTCATATTAATTGCTCGTCCTTTAGTAGATACTCCTTCTGATAGTGATATTATAGAGTCATTAGAAATTTGAAAAGCGGCCCTATCAGCAGTTGAGCTTGAATTTTCTGCCTTGCAATTTACTATTTGACTGGTGACATCAACTCTAAGAACTTGTATGTCTGTTCCTGTGACTCTTAAATTCTTAATCATCCAATTATTATCAAAGTTAAAATCTCTAGCCGCAGCAACTATCAAAGGTCTGTCTGTCCCTGTTGGATTATCACCTCTTGATGAATTATATCCATCTACCGTAATAGGGAGTAATAAAGTCCCATCTAAGTTCATAGCAATATTTTCTCCTAAAGTCATTGTTTCATTTTTTATATGGATAGTATTCCCTGCAACTGGGCCTGTTAATGCTCCTGCTCCGTCAAAGAAAGAATCTACAAAAATGTCTAGTGCTCCTGCTACTTTAAAGTTAGCTCCGCTTACACCGCCTACTCCGTCGTCAGGGGCTATGTTTAAGGTAACAGTGTTCGTATCAGTATGGACTGTTATTTGGAAATAACCATTTACAGTGTTTGTTCCACTTGAAATCTTTAAGACGTTGCCTACCATAGCCGCAGTAAATCCACCTGTGGCAGAAGTGAAGGTGGTATTTCCAATTCCGCCAGTAGCTCCGTCCGTGAGAGTAAGCTGGGCTGAGGCTTGTTGAGTATAATCTACCGAGGTTCCAGGATCTAAGTTAGCAAAGCCTGCACCATTTTGAGCAGAATCAGATGTAGAAGCTTCAAATTCCCAAGCTGTTGCAGCGTCTATTGCTACCGCATAGACACTTGTAGGAATCAGTAAACTAATTAATAAAATTAAGCAAATTTTTAAACGCATCGTGTTCCTCCTGTGTCATTTTGGTTACAGGAATATCTTTAGGGTCTATACTCACCCCAGCTTCTAACCATTGCTCTTTGCTCGTAGGCTCAACTGGTTTTAAACTATCGTCTACAATCCAGTCTGCCCAATCATTCTGAACCTGTATCTTTTCAGTACTACAATTTGGTAAAATAGTATTCTTTGTTTCATCTACATATATATTAACAAGGTTGCATCTATCAAAAATAACTCCTGTCATGCCAGCAGGGAATATATCCTTAACAACTGTAGCATCACCTTCAGTCCATTCTTGGTAAAAGCAACTACCCTTTATCTCCGAATTATTAAACTCAAAAGCAGGGCGGTCTTTAAAGGATAATCCATGGTAGGGGAAGCCTTTGAAGGAATATTTTTCGTTTATCTCTGCAAATACTAAATTAGTAGTTATTAGTATTAAAATAGTAATTAGGATTAGTCTTTTCATTATACCCCCTTAATTAACTTGGTCTATTGTAAAAGTAAAGGTTATTATCGCATATGTCGGTGTACTCGTAACTGATGTCGTGCGCCAGCCTAAATAGTCATTAGCGTCAATAGATGGATTGCTAAGCGTTCCATCATCATTTACATTAGTATTTACCACACCTGTAATGTCTGTTGCCCCATCTACCCCTGCGTCATTAAGGCCATTAGCGTCCTGCTCAGTAAGATGGCCTACGGTTACATTGCCCTTACAAAGCAAACTTACCTGCGTAATTGTTATATTATAAGGTACTTTCCATAACGAATTGTCAGCGGAAGCCGTGGGATTGCTTATAATAAATGACCTTGTATATGTCCCTGCAAGAGTATAAGCAGCGTCCCCGAAAAACCTTACTCCTGAACCTGGGGCCGCAGAAGAATCCACCGCTATTTCTCCGGCTGCGTTTGTAGTAGGATTAGCTCCGTTAGGTACTTCAAATGATGTGACTCCTCCAAAATCATATGCTCCTGTGGTAGAGTCTATCTCTGCTGGGCCTATCGAGTCGTTAGGAAGGACTATCTCTGCGTCCCCTGTACTGTCTGTAGTAAAGGTATGGTCAGTAACATCAATACTTCCATAATCAAGGTCTACCGCACCTACCGCATCTAACCCCACAGAAGTATTTATCACACCAGTTACAGTAACAACCCCAGACGCTATAGTACCAGCATTTGTTATGTTACCAGAAGTATCAATATCAATTCCATCAGAGGCTATGCTAAAATTATCACCGCCATCACCTAAGATAACTGCTTCTGTTGCAGTTAAAGCTTTGACTGTGAATAGTCCAGCTTCGGTTAAGCTCATTTGTTCTACAGACGCACCATCAGTAAAGCTGTATTTATTTGAACCATCACTATTAGCATCTATCTCAAATACCATATCGTCATTATCAGCAAGTATGCCTGCGAGTGTAGCCCCTGTTAATACAGGATTTTCATTGAATACCAGTAAAGGAGAACCCGCAGCCGAACCTGTTTCATCGTCTATTAATGTTACTATCTCTGCCGAGGTATTAACTTCTAAGGTAGAACCTGCATTAATTCCCAAGATTGCAGAATAGGCGTTTACAGCCGCCTCTAAGCCCCCCAATTCATGCTTTACGAATCCAGCCGCCCCAGCAGTAAGAAAGGCTGCCCTAATACCCATGCTGCCTGCTCCTGTGCCTACAAGAACGCCTCCATCAGCTATGGCTGATATATCGGCCTCAATACCACCACGTTCATGCTCTATCGTTCCGGCACCAAAGAAGGCTGTGGCTGTATCACCAGTAAGTGCAGCACCGGCCTCTGCGTCTCCGGCTGCATAATTACCTGTAGTATGAGTAGTTAGAGTAATAAGATTTGTTAAAGCTGATGCACCAGTACCGCCTTTGGCTACCGCAAGCGGATCAACAATACCTATAGTAATAGTCCCTGCTCCATTGGCTACATTTATTTCACTTGCCGTTCCTGTAATAGTAGCTAAAACTGGATCAGTCGTACCATCCCCGATTGGAATTTGACCATTGGCGGCAGCTCCAAGAGCAGTAATAACTCCTACACCTGAACCTAACAATAGCCCCCCGTCTGTTAGTGTTGTTGCCCCCGTACCGCCATTGGGTACAGTGAGAGCCGTAGTCGTTAGAGTTAGCGAATCCAGCGTACCTGCTTTAGTAGAAGTAATAGTCAAGTCATTGGGTATGTTGCCATCTGTTAAGACCTCTGCAATGGTTGATTTCCTATTTGCTGGCGTACCACCTGGATCATCAATCGTATGCAATAACGAATCCGTGCCGGGAGTCGCATCAACCGTCAAGCCTGATATTTTCGTATCAGCGGCATATACGTTTGCACTTAACAGTAAAACTAAACACAATAATATTATCTTCTTCATAATCTCCTCGTTATTCAAGTAATATGTTAGAATTGTCTTCAAGCAATACAAAGTCTCCTATTTCTAAAAGCAATTTAAACACTGACGCAACCGCAGTCCATCTATGTACTAATACCGTATCTACATAAAGATCAAAAGCTTGAGTAGTATTAAATAAATCACCGCTTGTACTTATATCTCCTCTTACGTCTAAAAGACGTAAAGGAGTGTTCGTACCTATACCAACATTGCGGGGCGAATTTGTAAGAAAAACATTTGACCCATCATCTGTCCAGCCAGTAGGAAGATTGCCAATTTCTATTTTCTTTTTATTGTTACTATCCGCACTATCCTCTATAATGAGCATATCCGCGTTTACTGGTGAACCTTTTTCTGCTATAGCGTTTATCTCTCCGGCAACATTATCATGGATAGCGTCTGTGTCCTTGCCAACCAAAGATGCATCAGAGCGAGTTGCGTCCCAAACACCGGTATAAGGCGACAACTCTTCATAAGTTACATCTACAGCAAATGCAACTTTGCTAAATAACAAACAAAATGCAA
>SDBT01016299.1_pt1 | contig 11764 bp, 11 predicted proteins | sample 2277101 | NCBI WGS metagenome assembly SDBT01 (sample SAMN10404973, study PRJNA504765) | marine sediment metagenome | isolation source: marine sediment core GS10_PC15, 103 cmbsf | place: Arctic Ocean: Southern Knipovich Ridge | collected 2010
ATGATGCCAAAGAGCGAACCGGTCATAATTCATGGTTCTTTTTCAAGTTTATTGATGTGAATATGGACATTCCTTTGCCGGTTAATGCCGATGAGAACGTGATCAAATCGGTAATGTCTAAAGGGCTCTTAAGAATAAAAATTGGCAAAAATCCATCTAAAACTATAAACATAAATGATGAGGGAAACAATTAAAATAGATTTTAAATAAGATGGGTAAAGCGCTTTGAGATTTGAGTTAGAATTTTTAAGTTCGCGCTAAACTGAAAAATTTCAATCCAAAGCACAACCCAATAAATAATATTTTTTTTCATTTTTATTTTTATTTTATGTTAAAAATATTTAGGATCTTGATAAATTCCATTAGCAATCAACTTCATATTATTTAGTTGTTTATTTTTATTTCAGATTTGTTAGTCATTTTAGTTAATATATAATATGTTGATGAATAATATAAAGATATAAAATTTATTTTTTTTTTTCTACTCATAAAATTTGAAGAGAAAAAATTTAATTTTTTTATTTTTAAAAATTAAGGACTTAAACAATACCTCTGCTTAAGTTGGCTTATTTGTGATTTTGGAATCGGATTAGATTTATTTGATTCATAAAAAATATTTGAATCTAATTTTTGAAACTATGTTTTACTAACAAAATTATTATTAAGGTCAAAAAAATGGCTACATAAGCAGAGCTAAATCGAACACCCTCACTCGCCAATTGGTCAAGATTTGGAGTGAATGACCATTAATAATTATTTGATTTTTTAATTTTAAATATCTTTTTTTTGGGAGGAAATCTTTTTATACTTTGGCTTCATTTAAATTAAGAGCTCTTGATTATTATAATTTTGATTATTGGCATTCCCCTTTATTTCGTAGTCCGAAATACAACGCGATCATAACTAAGTGGAGCTTTTTAAAATGCAAATGCAAATTTTTATTTTTTATTATAGGTAAAATCAAAAGATAAAATTAGCTTATAAAAGTAATAGTAAAAATCCATGAGTAAAACAACTATGGAAATAAATAAATTAGATATGAAAACTGATGAAAAATCCTCAATTGAACAGATAGAAAAACCAGAAATGGGTTTAAAAACCGTGATGAGGTTAGAAAACTTAACTAAAAAATTTGGAAGCTTTGTAGCAGTGAACAAGATTAATATAGAAGTTCACGAGGGAGAAACCATCGGACTCGTCGGTCCGAATGGAGCGGGGAAGACGACTACGATTAAAATGATTGCGAAACTCATAAGGCCGACCTCAGGAGAAATACTGGTTTTGAATAAAGCGGGAGATTTACAATCTTTAAACGGTGATGACAAGGATTTAGTTAAGTTTGGCTTTCTGATCGACCAGCCCTTTTTTTACGATATGACAGCTTACCAGATATTAAGATATTTCGCAAGGTCTCAGAACTACCCAAAAAAAAAAATAAATGCCAGATTAGATGAGCTTCTGACGTTATTCAAGTTAATTGATTGGAAGCATAAAAAGGTTAAGACGTTTTCAAAGGGGATGCGGCAAAAGATGGGGATAATTCAATCAATTTTAGTTGATCCCCAAATCATAATTCTTGATGAGCCTCAAACGGGTTTAGATCCAAAGGCGCGGATTGAAATTAGGGTTACTATTAGAGAGCTTCAAAATCTGGGAAAAACTATTTTTGTAGCATCCCACATGCTTCATGAGATATCTGAAGTATGCGATAAAATCGCTTTGATTAACAACGGTAGGATTATTGCGTTTGATACAATTGAAAATTTGGAAAAGAATTTAAAGGAGAAAGAGTTAAACTGTCAACTTCTTCATCCAGTACCAGCTAATAAGCTCGAAACTACAATTAACAGGCTTAATGAGAAATTAGTACCATATCATCAAGCGGAAGGATCATTAGCAAATCACGATCACGGTGTAAAATATAATCCTGAGAAACAGAGTTTTAAAATAAACTATGATGGTGCAAGAGAATCTCGAGGTGAGATATTAGAAATATTTAGGTCGGAGTTTAAACCGGACAATAAGATTATCTCTTTTAGTCAGCCAAAAACATCAAAATTAGAGCAAATCTACCTCGAAATGATTCAAATGGACGAACCAAGAGATGGTGGAGGATAGAAAAAAAATGAAATTATTTGAAAAAAAGGAAAAGTATGATAACCTCTATTTAGCCGCATTACCCGTTGTTACAACATACATATTTGAACTCAAGAAACAATGGAAAAAATTCGTCATTTTCTCTCTAGTTGCCGTATCTTTTGTAATACTATTGAGTTATTTGCCATATGCTTTGATACCGGACAATCCATTGCCGGACACTCAAGCAGATTATTTTCAATCAGGGCTTAATTTCCTTATTATGATCGTTATATTCGGAGCATGTTTCTTTTTTAGTGGAATTATTTGTTCTGAATACGATAAAAAGACAGGGTATATCACTTTTCCGATAGTAAACAAGTATAAATTAGTTACTGGAAAGTTTCTAGGTTCTCTCACACTAATGATTGGGATTGTTGCGGCATTTTATATCGCGCTAGGAGTTTTAGGTCTTTATTGGTACGGCGGACCAATTAATTATCGGTATTACTATAGCTTCGTAATTGCAATATTATACGTTCTAGCTGTATGTAGTTTTGTAACGTTTTTCAGTTCTTTCATGCAAAGCGTAAACATGACAATTGTTTCAAGCATCATGTTGTTATTAATTGCTAACATGATTATAGATAGTTTAGTTATGTTATTATTTCCTAAATTTGAACCAATATATTCTTTAAATCATGCAACTGATCTTATATCGTACATTTTAGTTGAGGATTTTCCTACTAAGCTCGAAGATAGATATGAAGAAGCAGAATTTCGGAATTTCTCTAGAAGGAGATGGTTAACACCTTCAATAGAGGGCGGGATTACGATCTTTTTAGTATATACCATTGTTTGCTTGGTAGTCGCTGCAATTATATTCAAGAGAAGGCAATTGTAGAATGGATGATATATCAGAAAAAAGGAGTGATTAAAAAATGGCAATAATAATGAAACTAAATAGAGTGAAAAAAATCTCATTGGGTTTCTTCATATTGTCAACAATTTTAATTGGGCTATGCTCAACTAGTATAGCTGCTAGTATCACTTATGAACCTGCGTTAAACAAGGGCACTGTGGTATTTATGGTAAATCAATATAATGAAGGAAAATGGGAAGATACTGTTGATAGAGAATTAGACCCTGATGATTTTTTTGATGGGGACAGCGATGAAATCGGAGCAAGAAGTAAAATAACAATTAAAAATGTTGGTGATTATGAATGGGATTTATATGATGGATTGATATTCTTCTTTGATGTAGAGAGCTTTATTGATGATGATGTACTTAATCAAACTGAAACATTGTTTTTACTGTCATTTCTTGACAAGGATTATGTAGATGAGCTTTATCCTCAGAAACATGATGCATGGGAGGCTTTGACTGTTAAATGGGATTTTGAAACTGAAGAATTTGATGAGTCACCTGACGAAAAAACCTATATTCTGCCAATTTTTAAGGAACCCAAAAATTACGATGATTTACTTGATGATTATAATAAATGGGCACTATTTTTGAATAATACTATGATTTTACTTGGAATAAAACCCTTTCCGATACTAGACGGGGATGATTTTCTGTGGTTGCTTATCACAAGCGGAATATTCACGATAGCTCGTCCATTTAATACCTATTTAACGACTTTGATTGACGAGCTTGATTGTGATGACGCTGAGGTAAAAGGAAATACATTAATCTTGGAGAAGAAAGGTGAAGAAGAGTATACTGTTGAAGTGACATTTAGCGATCAGGGAATGCAATCAAGTCTTGTTATTAAGAATGACGAGGGTAGAATAATTTACGAAATTGTACAGGATAACACTGATATGGTTGTATTAATTGTATCAGGAGTCATAGCAGCGAGCGTTGCTGGAATACTAATCGTGTTGATTATAAGAAGAAAAAAATTTAGACAGTAGAATACTAATCTAGATGTCCATTAATAACCTTATAATTTAAATGTATTTAATAATTATTTGATAGATTAACTAATACGATAATCATTTTACATCGCACCCATTAAGTTTTTAATTGCTTTCTCTAATTATATCATAGCAAGAGAGAAAAAGTTATGAAACCTGAAGATCATATAAAACGCTATGAAAAAATGCGGACGACTTTGTATGAATTATTAAATAAACCAATTCGAGAACGAGACAATGCTTCAATAGCTACAATTGCCCATTGGGCATCCTATCATTTAGTATCGGTCATTATTGATCAATTAGAAATATCAGAAAGACTAAAGCATCGCAATCACCGGGGCGTTAAAAAAACATTAAAAGAATCGGAAACAATAAATATTATAGGAGATCTTTCAATTCAAATACTGGATTTATATAATAAATTAGAGAATGATTTTTTAATAAAATATCAATATGGAAGTATAGATAAACTGCTTGATTACGAAGCAATAAATGGCTTATTAAAGCAATTGGAAGATATTTGCAAAAATATAACGGAAATGGTGCAAGAAAATGGTAAAAAACAGCAATAGTGATTCTACCCATTCAATTATCGAGATTGATATTGACCGAATTCGAAGATTTGCTAGGACAATTGGTCAGAAATATCAGCAAATTAAATCGATATATTTATTCGGGAGTGTTGCTCGAGGAGATACTGACGATAAAAGTGATATTGATTTGCTTTTTCTAGTTTACGAAGAAATTTCGGGATTTTATGATATCCTTTCCCACGACGAAGATTATAGAATTTTCGAGGATTGGGCACTCGAAAAAGTGGAAGGAGGGATTAATCCTTTCGTGTGCGATTCGGAAGTATTGGTTCGTGATTTTGACACTTTAGTCGAAAAGATTCTACTTGAGGGTATTAAACTATATGGCAAAGATATTAAAGAATTAAAAAATCGGCTAGAACAACAGAAGAAAAAGAGCAATTCAAATATACTTGATCTTGTAAGAGCATTATAACAAAATGTGAAATGATTATTTAGTAGCAGATTGTCAGCTCTCTGTTGGTTAAGAAAATACTGAAATTCAAATAAAGATTAACTTAAAATCTATGAAAAAAAATTTCAGTAGCTAAAGTAGATTAAATGTTAATCTAGATAACCACTAATAATTATTTGATCGATTGATTAAAAGTAATACAATAATCATTCAGATTATATGACGTAATACATCTAAATTAATATTTTGACAAGTAGTATTATACTAATATTATACTAATATTTATCTCAATACTCGCATCTTAATAATATAAACTAACACTCAAACTAAAAAAGGTGCTTAAAAGAAATGAAATTGATCACTTGCCATTTACCCGAGGCCTACTTATCCGGGATCGAAGAATTAGTAAATTTGAATGTTTATCCAAATCGAAGTGAAGTAATTCGCGTTGCAATCAGAGATTTACTTAAGGAAGAACTGACTACTCTTTTTCGTAGACCTCCAGAGAAGTAGTAATTCTTCCTTTTTTTATTTTTTATTTTAACACTAATTTGCTAAAATAAACTATCTAAGTATACTTCATTTTATAAATTTGAAAAATTCAAAATTTTTTAATTTTATAATCACTTTTCTTACATGATGGGTTATTCTCATAATGATTTTGATTACATAGACGTGCATACTCATTTTTTTCCACCAAAGATATTTAGGGCAATTTGGAACTATTTTGAAAAGCCAGATGAACAGGGTAATAGGAGAGGTTGGCCAATTAAATATAAACTTTCAACAGTAGATTTAGTACAATTTCTCAAAAACCAAAATGTCGAAGCTTTTACTACGTATAATTATGCTCATAAGGAGGGTGTTGCGAATTTCATTAATGAGTGGACAAAAGATTTTACTAAAAATCATAAAAATGCGATTCCTTTCGGATGTGTATGGCCTGAAGATAAGGATAGAGTAAAATATATAACTAAATTATTTGATGAGTATAATTTTATGGGTATAAAAGTTCAACCTTTAGTTCAGAATTTTCAAGTTAATGACGAACGTATGTATGAGATTTACGATTTAATCGTTGATCGAGGTAAATGGTTTACTATACACGCAGGAACAGCTCCTATTCGAAATAGTTTTGTAGGATTTAAATATTTTAAAAATTTTATAGATAATTACCCTAATATGAATGTCATTGTTGCCCATATGGGCGCCTTTGAATATAAAAAATTTCTAAGCATATTAGATAGACACGAAAATGTGTATTTAGATACTGCGATGATATACATTCCAAATAATATTTTTCCTGAAAAAAAAGTAAAACGTCCAAAAAGAGAAGAATTGATATCGTACCAAGATAAAATTTTATTCGGGAGTGATTTTCCGAACATTCCTTATGAGTATGAGCACTCTACTAAAGGATTATTTGAATTAGATATGCCAAAAGATTTCTATAAAGATATATTTTATAATAATGCTAAAAAATTATTTAATATCTAGGCGGTATGTATATGAAAGTTGTAAGTACAGAAGATAAATTATTTTTTTTCGAGCGAAATTGGTACACATTAGATGGATTATGGTTTATATGTGCAGAAGTAAAGGTCGGTTGGGAGACCGCATTAAAAATCGATGTAGCTATGTGGATCCAATTATTAACTACAGTAATACGCAGGATTAAAAGATACTTAAAAATTGAAACAAACACGATTAATGATATTATAAAAATACTCACATTTAGATGGTCTATTGAGGGTTGGGATTACAAACTATTAAAGTATAACGAGAGTGAACAACATATAGGAATAATAACTTGTCCATATAAAGAAATGATGGATCGAAATCCAGATCGCCGAAATAGAATAAAATTAATATGTAAAAATATGTGCTTACCGTTTTACAAAAAAGTTATTGAAGATTTTAATCCTGACATAACATTTGAAGTGGATAAATCTCAAGGATTTGGAGCCGATATGTGCAATTTTAAATTCATTGCTAAAAACAGTAAATTAATTGAAGAAGATGAGTTAATTAAGAGAAAAATTAGTTTAGATGATAAACTATTTTACTTTGAAAGAAATATCATGTCGATGGATGGGTGGTGGATGATAGAAACGGAAAAAGAATTAGGCTATGATCTCGCATTAAAGATTGACATCGATGTTTGGCAAAGGTTGTATAAAATTATATTTCGCAGAGTTAAGAAATATTTAAATTTAGAAGGAAATACTTTGGAAGATTTAGTTGAAATTCTTCGATTTACATGGAGTTGTGAAGGTTACAATTACGAAATTGTGAAAGAAAATCATGACACCATTATTCATTTTACAACATGTCCCTATATAACCGCTATGGAAAGAAATCCAGAAAGACATGATAAAATTGTTTCTATTTGTAAAGATATGTGTATACCTTTCTATGAACCCGCTATAAAAGAATTTAATCCAAATATTATGTTATTGAGGAATAAATTTCTCGGAGCGGGAGATAATTTTTGTGATTATCATTTTAAATTAAAATAAAAGTTAAAGGCTAAACAAAGGGCTAGATAAGAAATAATATTAATTTTAAACCAATATCTTTTTATAAATCTTTAATAATTGTGTGAATCAAATATGAGTGAAATTAAAGGAACTCGAATTTTAGGAGCTCCAAAAGCTGAATTTAGTGATCCAATAAAGGATGTTCATACTGCGAGATTACCAATAGCAGGATGTGCGTGGGTTGAGACTACTGATGGAGTTGTACTTATAGATACAATAGCGAGAGTTGATGTAGCAAAACAAGTCTTCAAAAGAATTAAAGGGACGATTAAATATATTATATATACACACGGACATGTCGATCATGTTGGAGGAACGGCTGCATTCTTAAAAGATAATCCAGAAATTATAGCAAGCAAATATTTACCAGATCGGTTAGATAAATATATAATGTTAGCTCCTCATCGAGCTCATATTTCAGCGGTACAATTTAACACTCCGGAAATTCAAGGAATTCCTGAATTTGTATATCCTACTAAAACTTTTTTAGGGGATATGACACTAAATCTAGGAGATAAGACATTTGAACTTCATGCTGTTAGAGCAGAAACCGATGATGCGGTGTGGGTGTATGTTTCTGAACTTAAGGCTGCGTTTATAGGCGATCTTATCATTGCGGGTTTACCAAATGTAGGTAATCCATGGAAACCTACTCGATTTGCATTAGATTGGGCAAAAACCTTAGAAGATGTAAGGTCTCTCAATCCTGAGCATGTATTTTGTAATGGTGCTGGTTTTTATTATAAAGGAGAGAAAGCACTAAAAATTTTAGATTATAATATAGAAGCAATATATTCACTTCATGACCAGGTTGTTGACCATATCAATAAAGGAACACCTATTACTGAAATGATTCATGAAATTAAACTACCAGATCACCTTGCGAATAACCCTTATTTAAGAGCATTATATTCTAGAACAGAATTTTTTGTGTTTAACGTATATCGCTGGTATCATGGCTATTTTGACGATAATCCTGCTCATCTCCTACCAAGACCAGAAAAAGAGGTCATAGGGGAACTTTACAAGCTAATAGGAGACTCTGAAAAAATTTTAAAGAGAGCAAAAGACCTCTTTGATCAAGATCAAGCACAATTAGCATTAGAAGTCTTAGATGTCTTAATTCAAGGAGATTCCGAAGATATTGAAGCACGGAAATTACGTATTGAACTGTTAAAAAACTTGGCTGCTGAAGATTATTGTTTAATGTCTCGTAATGCTTGGGTTTATTTTATTGACAAAGACAAAGAATTCATAAATTCACGAAAATAGTTAATAAATATATTATTATAGATAATTTTATGAATTCATTAGAATTAACCTTATCTGCTATTGAGGGAATCCCTGAGAAGATTCCTTTTAATCCATTTATTATGCACATGGCTGCCACTCTGGCTAATATTGATTATAATCATGATTATTGCCAAAACCCAGAAAATTTAGCAAACGCTCAGATTAAATGTTCTGAATTTTTTGGTATTGACCATATTAATGTATCTACAGATGCCTATAGAGAAGCAAATGCTTGGGGTGTAGAGATTGATTGGAATAGTCATACACCAGTGGCAAAAACTTTTCTGAAGATAGATGATTTTGACTTCATCGAAGCACCAGACATATTAGAAAATGTACGTATTCAAAATAGGATTAAAACTGTCAAATTGATGGCAGAGAAAGTTGGAGGAAAACAATGTATTGTGGGTTGGATTGAGGCCCCATTTTCTGAGATTTCTTGCTTGTTTGGGTTAGTGAATATTCTTTTACTCTGCAGGAGTCCTGACTGGGATAAGAGAATAAAGAGCTTAATTAATAGGATTCTTCCTATACAAAAGGAATTCGCAAAGCTACAAATAGAGGCAGGGGCAGATATGATAGGTGCTGGAGATTCAGCGATTTCTCAGATTGGGCCTATGAGATATGAAAAATGTTGCATAGGCGCAACGAAGGAGTTAGTCGATGTAATTCAAAAGAAAGTACCTTTATTGTACCATATTTGTGGAGATAACTCTGTTATTGATAAAGAAGGACGAGATATGTTAAAACTTGTGTCAAGCACGAATGCTGATATCATCGACTTAGATTATCAAGTGGATCTAACTGTTGCTAAGGAGAAGTTGGGCAGGAAAAACTGTATCCGAGGCAACACTAATACTCAAATATTGGGCAGTCCAACATATTCGGCTTATGATGTAATTAAAGAGGTTTCAAAAACGATTAATGCCGGAAAACCTGAAGGTAGATTTATGTATGCTGCAGGATGTGAGTGGCCCTGGGAACCTAAAGATATGGCATGTCGCAATTTAGGTATTGCGAAAGCATTAACAGATAAATTAGGAAAGTATTAATTAAATTACTCAAAATAACTAATCAGAAATCGGAGAGACGCAATACATATGGAAAAAATGGAACATAAATGGAATTGCTATGATTATTTGAGAAAGATCCCTGCAATAATTTTTGCATGCATTATATTTTATTATTCATCCCTAAGCGCTCCTTTCCCTGAGAGACCTCCAGAACCTGCAATATTAGAATTGAAAGTGAATTGGAATGATATATTACATATCTGTGAATTTGCATTATTTGCTTTTTTAATTGCTTTTGGATTTTTGGGTAAAATCAAATCCAGATATTTGATTTTATTTGCAATTATTTACGCATTTTTGGATGAAGTTCATCAATACTTTGTACCCAATCGTTATTTTGATTTATATGATTTCATTTTAGACTCAATTGGTGTATTTTTGGGATTTTTAATATATTTATCCTTACTTACCATATTAAATAGACTTAATAAAAAGTATATTGAGGGTCATTCTAATAAAAATGAACAAAATTAACTATTATAATATATTTTCTTAAAATGATCAATCTGCGATGAAACATTAGATATAATAAAATCTCTCTCATCTTGTGTAATGTTATAACTATCAAATATTTCCTTATCTATATTCCTATACAATTGGGATGAAATTTCATTATCTTTCCCTTCATTGATTTCAATTTGAGTAATTATATTATTAACTAGTTTTGCAATTTCTACCTTTGCGTCGTTATCGAGTTTTACTAAAGGCAAATGTCTTATCATATATTGATTTAAATTGATAGTAGTGCCCTTTTGGTTATTAATTCCATAGATACAGTAAAATTGCATTAAGATCGAATTAAGAACTGCACATAAATACTTAAGTTCGTCATTATCATAATGAAGCAATGAATAAATTGATGAAGTAAAACATATTTTATCTTTAGTAAAAATGGCCTCAGGTATGATATTATTATGTTTAATTAATAACTTTGGACTTGTATAATATTCATAATTAGATCCTTTTAATACATCAGCACTAATTTCTTCAATTCTAAATGATTTATTTTTCCTAATATGGTAATATTTGAAATCGTTTTTTGCACTTATAAAAATACAAGATTCATAAACGTTATTTTTTAATTTCTGTCTAATTCGTCTCAAACCTTTATCTTCTTCGCCACGTACCATTTTTGGAAAATCTACGGGATTTATATAATTTAAATTCCCCTTTTTCTCAATCTTATGAATTATTTCAAGTAAAATTTTAGTAGGCTTTATTCTTATTCTATTAAGATTAATAGTTTCTGAATTACAATAAGGGCAAATTTTATTAAATGTGTAAACATAAATTTTTTTTGAATTCTTAGATAATGGACATCTTGAATAAAAACAAACCCTTAGTTGATCAACGTTTTGATCACTGTAAGATATGATTTTATTTCGAGAATAATCATAAACTTGAAGACTTTTGGTCATACTATCTTTATTTTCATATAAAATTATCTGTACTTCATTAGTGGCCTTTTTAAAGAGATTTGGTCCAATATCATAAATTTTTAAAATATTGGCGGAAGCTAAAAGCTTATTTCTAAATTCAACGTACCCTTGTCTTAGAAGGAAACTTTTAGGAACCAAGAATCCAATTATTCCATTATTCCATTCAAGAGCTTTCAATATAAAAGAACAGTAAACGTCTTTATTGAAAATTTTCTGCTTTTTTAAGATTTCCTTCTCATGTTTTGTTAAAATATTTCCGTAAGGAGGATTGCCGATTACAATATCAAATTTTGAAAAAAAAGAAGTTATAATACTATTTTCGTTTTTTATATTAGACTTTAAAATTGATAAGATTATCGAAGAATCTAGGGCTTTTTTTTGATAAAACCATAAAAATAATTTTAAAATTGATAATTTTTTGGCACTAT
>SDBT01016300.1_pt1 | contig 11764 bp, 16 predicted proteins | sample 2277101 | NCBI WGS metagenome assembly SDBT01 (sample SAMN10404973, study PRJNA504765) | marine sediment metagenome | isolation source: marine sediment core GS10_PC15, 103 cmbsf | place: Arctic Ocean: Southern Knipovich Ridge | collected 2010
GATTGATCCCCACCAAGTAAACACTGTCAATGCCCACCACATGAAGATGTACCACCACGGAACCCAACCACCAGCACCACCGAGTGACAAAGGCATTCCAGAAACGAAAACACCCATTGCCGTAAATTGTCTATCGGTTGCCAAGAATATTGAAATTCCGATAACCAAACCCATACCTGTTAGTGCAAGTGTTATTCCCTGCCAATCGTTAGTTCCTATACCTTCTAATGGCTCAACAAACCATGTATAGAAAAATGTTCCTGTTGTCTTGGTCGAGAAACCGGGATCGAATGGAATAATATCGCCAAGTACATCAATTGGTGTAACTTCCTGAGAAACCTGCGTACCAGTTGTGGTCGAAACTAATTGTGATGGTTTTACAAGAACACTAATATTTGCTTGGCTACGATCAAATTCGTAAATGGCTGTAAAACCATTTCCTGAATGATCCGTAATCGTTCCCTGAAAAGGATTAGTCGCAACAGTTTCAGACATATCAACAGCATCGAACGTATATTTCAAAATTCGTGTTGTGTTATCAAAAATCGTAACTGTCTTTAGTGCAGCACCTTCAAACGGATCATTACCAGTTGACGAATCTTCGCCAATTACAAGATCAAGAATGTTATTCCCAACCTGCCCTTCGTCAAGGTCACACGAACCAACAAGCGAATCATTTACATAAACGAAGGTATCCGTACCAGCTTCGGAATTTGCATAAACGAAAGTGAATTTATTATGTTCGTTCGCCCATATCGTATTCCAAACAACGTTGCAAGAACCTGTGTTAATTTCAAATTGCAAATTCAGCGTACTTGCAATATTTGATAACTGAATTTCATATCCATTCGAAGCATCACGTTTATCTAAAATAATTTCATTACGTGGCGTTTCGTTATTAATGTTCATCCACAAATCAATTTGCAGATTTCCAACACCAGATGTATCTAAAACATTATCATCAGAAACAACTAATTTCTCACCACCTGAGAAATAAACACCTTGATCACGATAAAGTTGATTCGATCCTGAATATTTTCTTACAGTTTGTGTTTGGTTATTCGAAATGGATGGAATAATCACCCAAACAATCGTACTGTTTGAATTAACGTCTTGAATATTCAAAAACACTTCATTGGCGAAACTACCAATGATCGGGCGAATGTCCCAACCAAATTCATTTAATCCTGTTTGATTGACAATGCTTTGCGTATCCCAAACATATCGAACGGGATGATTAGTTACCGTAGCCCCACCTGTATAAGTAACTTCAGCATCAGTAAGTAAACAGAAATCACTTGGAAGACTTGCAGCAGCGTGTGCCGACCTGCAAAGCGGACTAGAAACAAATGCTGCGTACATAAACAGCATCAGGATTCCGAATCCTAAAATAACCCACGTAAATGAATTGGGTCTAACCACCGCCCGGTATAAATTGCGCAAGCATCTTCAGTCCTTCCCATATCAAACCAATAACGTAAGCTGCACCAACAGTTACAAACAAAGCACGAATCGGTTGCGCCCATCCTTCCCACCACGGAGCCTGAAGGGACGCACTTTTTACAACAAAATTAACCCATGATAATGATGTTCCTGCAAAACCTAATGCAGCAGAAACAGGGTTCGAACCACCTAATGTCGGTTGATCAATTTCAATTTGTTCGGCGGTTAATGCTTGGTTAATGAAATTCTTTGGATCAGAAGTTGCACCACTTTGAAGTAATGAAATTCCTGTAATGAATGCAACGAGCAACCAGACAAACATTAACTTTACCGTATTGTCATATGTAATCATTGTTACTTGCTCGCAAATTTCTGTAATCCAAAGATAATAGCCAGTGTTCCCATTACAAGAAGGTAAACAGCGACAACGGAAAAGGGAACTGCATCTTGTGAAACACCGAACCAAAAGACACTAGAAAATGTAATCAATGGAAAAACAAATTCTTTTGTCATTAACCAAACACCCCAAAAAGCTAATAACCCACCGATCATTACAACAAGCCAACCACCTGTTGTTTTAGCATCCCCACCAACATGCCCACCAATAGTTGTCCAAATTCCTGCCTGTGATGTTGCGGTCAAACGAATTTCAGCTTGCAATGTTGTTTCGGCAGTAGCAGTCGCAAATTCAATTGCTTGTGATTCCGTTGCTGCTGCACGAAAGAAATCACCAATCAATCTGTCGGCAATATTCAAAGCTTCTAATGCAAGTGTTTTACCAGCATCAGTAATCAAATTGTTTTGAACATAAAAGTTGAAACCACGATTCTGAACAACTTCAAGCGCAAGTAACTGTTGAAGAAAATACAAACCCATTTCTTCACGTTGGGTTTCTTCATTGTTTGCGCCGAATGACCAAACAACCTGTTGACAATCTTCACTTGCGACAGTGAAAAGCAATGTAGAAGACTGAACACATCCGAACACTGTTAGATCACCATGCGTTACGCCGTGTCCTGTACCGAGATACACACCACCTAATGACGCACCCACACGTGGGACTGAAACACTAGCTAAAATATCTCCAACTGTGCAATCACCTAAAGCTGAACAGTTTTTGTAAAAGTTAATGAAAACATGTTGTTCTTCTAAAGATTTTGGATTTGAAGGATTTACCGGCGTATCGGTACAACCATCTAAATCATGCAATTCCAAACACCATGCTTCAGGTGTTGTAATTGGTGTTGGATCAGGGGTTATCTTTACTGGAAGATCGTATCGCATCATGCAATACATATCGTCCAATTGATTAATCGACCTGAAGCATTTGGTTTCTTCAACCGAAACGCTTGGTGCTGTTGTTCCACCATGATTTGCACTTGCTGGCATTACATTAAAAAGAACACCAAGAAGCATTACAAAAAGAAAGACGAAAACCGCAACAAGAAGTTTTCTTGTGTGCGGCATTTTCTTTTTATCGTCTTTTACACCAAGCATTGATTATATTCCGAAAACGTTTTTCTTCTTGACACCCAACTCAAAAGCATCATGTGTTCGTTGTTTACTAGGCTTGCGAGCCTTTTGCGCTTTACTTGTCAAACGCTTCACAATTGCTTCAGCGTCTTTCTTTGTTCCTTTGAACCCACTAAAAGGAATAGCAGCTTCAGGCATACGAACAACCTGCCTTGCAACCTTCAGTTGATTTCGTTCCGGTACTGACAATTTAGCCATAACTAATTCCTAAAGTGATCGGGGTTTGGTTTCGTCTACAACATTACCATCGATTGAGAAAACCAATTCAGCCATTTCACTAATTGCTAGTAAAAAGAAACCGAATGCTAATAAAAGAACTACATCGGTTAGTGCTGCAATATTAAATCTGGTTTGAACAATCGGAAGAATGTACCAAAGTAAAACATCGAAAACGAAAATAAAGAAAGGATAAAACATTAGGAAGCACCTAGCACGATAGTCATGCCAATAAGTATTCCGAAACTGGTTTCAAAAACAATTTCCAAATTCTTACGTAATTTCTTTCGCACTAAAAACATCCTTTTATATGAATTGGGGCGATGAAAAAATTTCACCGCCCCAATTATTTTTTCGATCACAAAACCAAAAGTCGTTCGGTTAGCGACCTGCTCCAGAATTCTGACCACGCATCGTGCGAATACCAACAAGAATAAGGAACACAGGAAGCAAACCCAACAGAAGGTTAGATAAATCTAGACCGGCTGTGAAGTTTGAATCGGAACCTGTACTGTTACGGGCAGTCGAGAAGTTGTCCAGAATAATTGGAAGTGCAATCGCAAGGAAAACCAATGCGATTACTAGATCAAGAAGTCTATCAAGACTCATTTCACTATTCCTTTTATCTATTCTTTACTAAACGTCTTACGCCTATCAAAGCGAGTGCTGAAATGAAAGCCATTGCAAAGTACAAAAACGATCTTGCGCCAACAGCGAATGCAGTTGGTTGGACTGGCAACCCACCATTGGTTTCAAGTTCGTCAATTGCAGTTACACCGTATGCAAGTACAAACGATGCTGCGAGCAACGAACTAATCAGCGACACCATAACTTTAACGCTCATTACCTACCCCTTGTGTTCTGAAAAGAAGTGTATACCACTGGCGGTAGCGTAACATGTAACAAACACCCGCCACGTGTAAAGGCGATAAGTTGCACTCCCCTGTTTAGAGGCGGGGGTGCATTGAGGGATTTATGACATTACCGAGTAGCCCAAAAGAACTAGAGACAGACCTTGAAACAGTTGGATTTGATCAGGGTGGAACACATATCAAACAGGTTGACGAGGCTCTACACCCTGACGGAACGAATTTTGTTGAAATGCTTTTGAAAACAAGAATCGATCCTGCGATACAACCACAAATGGATCATCTACTAAGTGATGCATTTCAAAATGGAACGATTGATATTGGATTCTTCAAAGGAAAAAGCCCGAATGCAATCGAATCGCTTACTGCTGCTCATATCATGACGCAATATGCAATCAATGGTGAAAGTCGATTTGAATTTACAAAGATTCTTGCTGGATTGGGGAATATGATTACCGCACCTTTACGTGGGATGCGAGGCGGTAAGAGTAATTATGGGGATCAAGGTGGCGGTAACTTTGGATAAACTGATTCCAATCACTGTTGTTCTTTATTGTGTAATTGCTTTCATTGTTATTGTGCTTGTGATTACACAAGTTAATGTAAAAGGAAATCAATTCGGTGGATAAGATTATTCTTGGTACTCCGGTATATCTTTGGATTGCTGGAATTTCATTAGCAGTAATTTGGGTTGGTCTTATTTCTATTTATATTGCTTGGTGGAAATCTGACAATGAAAAATCCTGAAGAAAAAGAATTAGAAGATTCTAATTTGTGGAAAGAATTCAAAAAGCTTGATCGTTTTGGTAAAAAGCTTGTTGTTCTGTATTTAGCTTTCATTCTATTCATGGTTGTGTTTTGGGCAGATAATCAATTCAAATGGAATGTAAGTATTCGGATATGGGATGCTGTTTTATGGGCATGGGTTTTCGGATTGATAATGGCGTGTGCAACAACAAATTGGAGTCGTGAAAGAACAGGTGATGAAGATGAAGATGAATAGCCACTCCCCTGCCCTACTAATGACGCACGTGCGCAAATACACGAAGAAAGTCAGAAGTCAAGCCGGTAAGGATCAGTGGGCATTTCTTGGTATGGTCGGTGTTCTGTATATGCAGGTGATTTTGACAATTGTTTATTACGCTGGAATGCTGGTGATAAGAAATATCACTGATCAACTCGAATTCACAACTTTTAATCTGATTGTTGTTCGCATCACATTCACACTTGGATATTTGTTCTTTGCGTATTTAGGTTATCGACAATTCCGAAATCGATACCAAGCCTATCGAAGATATTTCACGGCTTGGAAGTTGAACAGGAAAAAGAAGTGATAGATTTTCTTTACTCTGATCTTATGGATTTGATTGTTCATGTTGGGTTAATTTGGTTTTTTCTGATTATGGCTGTTTATTACGAATTTAAATCACGTAGGAAATCTAAGAAATGAATTTTCTTTTGACAGTTTGTATTCATGGTGAACCATGTACTAATGGTTTAGGTTTCTTCGATATGTTGTTGGGTCTTATTCCCGTTGCTATTTTACTTTTACCAATTATATTTTTCACTAAACGAAAACAACAAAAACTTGAAAAGAATATTAAACACTGGAAACAAATCGGTGTGAATAAACCACGTAGAGATTTCAAAGGATGACAACACAAACACTTTCAACAAAGTCGATGTTAGAACAGGCAATTCAAAGCTTGGTTCAATACGGAAAACATCGGACTAATCCCCCAAATTGGAAAATGTTTATTCTTGCGCAAGTTGTTATGCAATCCGCAATGGTGAATATTCCTGTTGGAATGTTGGCACTTCTTTCAATGCACTCATATGGTCATGATTCGCTAATGTCTGATTTGACTATTCTTGCAACAACTTTTTATGGCACTTACTTAATTTTCAAACGAGGCGTTCAAATTATGTTCAATTCGTTTGACAACAAACCAACACAGGATAAAAAATAATGGATTTAGGATCAGCATTTTCTAGCCCGATGACCTTGATTGGTCTAGTCGGTGGTTCGGTTTTTCTTCTTATCTGGCTAAAATTTGGCGGTAATAATAAAAACAATAACGCATCGGGCGAACGGAAAATTCAACAAACACGTGCTTTTGTTTTTCTAAGAGAACAGGCATTCTTTGAGGCAGCATCAGATTCGTTTGATGGACTTGTATCATACGGTTTCGGCGGTTTTGTTGAAATTACAACAACATCAATGTTTTTATATTTCGGAAGACCTTTTTCCATATTCAAGAAAAGAACATTAAGTGCAAAGAAACGTGTTGGAATTTATTTGGTTTCTATCGGCAATCCAATGCCTATGAATCCTCTAACGGATTCACTCGAACCCGATCCATTGGATGAAGTACGATTTCTTGCAATGAAAGATGTAGCACTTGCACGTGAAGTTGATCGAGGCAAAAACGACGCAAGCGGAAAAGATGTTGAAACAATCTTAATGGGTGTTACTGCTGCTGTGATCGGTATTGTGTGTGCAATTTCGTGGTTGGTTGTTGTCTTCCTTCCACTAACCGGATTGGTGGAAAAGGGATAATGACAGAAGAAAAAAAGCTTGGCGAAGTATTAGACGCCGTTGATGATGTTGTTGAAGATGTTGAAGTAAAACCAAAAGGTTTGAAAGCTTTGATAGCGAAAATAAAATACGCATATCGAGATAAAACGGATCATTCGTTTCTTGGATACGCTGTTGATAGTAAAACACGTGAAGTAAAGAAAATTGCTTCTTTTGACGAACAGAAACAGACATATGTTTTAGGCGATGCTGTTCGTGTTGCCGATTTGCCTGAAGACACAAATAAATATCCTTACGGCGACTGGCAAAGCAAGGTTTTCACAAACAACATTCAGAAGACAACACTATACTTTTCGATATTGTTTCCTTTCTTCTTTATTGTGTATTTGATGATTCTGTTTACGGTATTGCCGAAACCAATGATCGCATCACCAATGCTTTCGATACTGTTGGTTGTGATGTATAAAATGCTTAGTGGAACAGCAACAAAAACCGTAATGATGTTGATGAAACACCCTTCAGGCGATCCATACATGTATGAAGCTGAATGGTGGAATGGCGATCACAATAACTTTCCTGAAGAATCCAAGAAGACTAAAGTTCTTGTAACGGGAAAAGGCGATAACCGTTCGTTAATTGAAACTAAAGAACGACATATTTGGCTTGATTGCCGTGGCGAATATGTGAAAATAATGCCTAGAGCAATTGAACAGAAATTAAAGCCTAATCAGATCACCGGCGCAAACATAATGGGTGTTGCTGCATTGAAGAATTCCGCTTATACATTTGCAAAAAGACAAGGCAAGAAAAACGTAATGGAACGGAACATGCCTTACGTCGCTGTAATTATTATTGCTCTTATTGGTTTGTTTTTCTCGTCAAACCGAATTATGACAATGATGGGTATCAACAATGTCTAAAGATATTGTTTTAGGCGTTGAAGATTACCAAATTGGTGATGAATGGGAACTTGAAGGTTATCCAACACTTGCTGATATTCCTGAATTTTCCGATATTGCTGTTATTACTGAAGCACGTGTAACAGCAATTTTCGGAACAAAAGGTTCAGGCAAATCGGCTTTAATGGCTTGGTTGTTGGAAGGCGCACGAACAAGACACAAAAGGAAGATTTTCTATTTTCCTGAAGACTATGCTTTTCATGATGGAACACCACTTCAAATTGCTGATCTTTCAACACTGAATGATCAATTCAATGGTTCAGCAATTGGTATTGACGAATTTCAGCAAGTAATGAACAAATATCGTTCAGCAACTTACGGAAACAGAACACTCGCATCTTGGTTACAACAAGTACGAAAACGTGGTATTGAATTAATCATTACCAGTAACGACCCAAACCAAATTGATGAAGCTTTGTTGGATCAAGTTTCGATGCATATTTGGTCTTCAATGTATGAAGATAAAAGGTGTCGGGCGTACAAGTTCCATTTGAAAGATTGTAGGGACGCTTTATCGTTTCGAATTGTTGATACACATTCGAAACATGGTAAAACAACACTTCATTGGGATGGACGTAGACGTAAAACATATCGGTTACGCCGAGCGATCAGGCTTTATAAGCTTTACAACACTTTTGCGACTGTGGACACTTTGGAAATCGCAAAAATGGGTAAAGAAGCTTTATTTGAAGCGCATGAAGATTCCACTTCAAATATGTCTTATGCGGAATTTCAACAGTTGCTTGCAACAGCAATTATTCCAAACCTTGTTGAACGTGGAATATCAATTATATTTCCTGAAGCATTTTCAAAAACACTTGCCGACAACAAAGATGAAGACGGTAATGATGATCCGATTATTGCTAGTGCCGGGAGAATCGGTCGAGCAATGAAATCACTTGGTTGCACATCAAAACGTGGTTCTGGCGGTAACGCTTGGAACTTACCTGATAAAGATACGATTGATTCGTGGACACAGGGAATGGCATGATCATCACAATCGAAGCTACGTTTGCACCACCAGTTGTAAGAGTTCGTTTTGACGGAAATTACATCACACATATTAGCCCTGAAATTCTTGAAGATATGAGAGCATGGGCAGTCGATTGTGAATGGCGTGAAAGCGATGAAGGTGAAGATTTCGATCCGTGGAAATTATCTGATAAAGAAATTATTCGTGGAATACAAAACAATTTTGGGGGCGGTTTAGTTGGTTTTGTTGAAACATATTAATTGGCGTGATTTTTATGTGGGTGTTCTAACCGGAATTGGTTTTACAAAATTCTGGTTGATTTCAGATGGTTTGTTGACACGTACCGCCCTGCCCTACCGGAAACCGCCTGTTGCGATATGGATTATTTCGCTTGTACCGCTTCTTACGGTCTTCTGGTCACTTGATCCGGTTGCATGTGTCTTTTGGTTCTGGCGTGTTCATGTTCTTTACGGATCGTACAACAAAGTACAGAGTCGGAAGTCACTTGGTTTGGGTGTTGGGATTGTTGTAGTTGTTCAACTGGTATTGGCTTTATTCGATGATGCTGTTCGTCCTGATGCCCTTACAGACAATGCCCAAAGATACGCAATGCTTTCATGGGCGTTGATCGGTACGAATCCTTATTTGTCTGTTCTTGGTGGTGCAAATATAGGAGTAGCAGCAGCAAGAATTACAGTCGGACTTATTATTGGCGTAGCAATTTGGACACGTAAAAAATCAATAATTATTGCTGCTGTTATCGCAATTGTTTTTACGGTGTTTTACACACCAGATGCTAGATATGAAATTCAACATATTACACATTCTATTGTTATTAGAATGCAGTTGATTACGGGCGAATCAATAACCGAAATTGAACCCAAAGATTTATCTAGTTCAATTGTTAGTAGTGTTGTTGAAGACGTACAAATCGCATCTATTATTGTTGATAGACCTGATCTTATCGGAAAAGCGAAACAAGATGAAAAAGGTTTTTATATTCGTGAATGGGTCTGGTATGGATATGGATACGGATCGTTCAATGATTACACAGGAATTTCAAAACCACATAATACTTATTTACTTGCTTGGTATGATCTTGGAATTTTCTCGATAGTCTTTTTGGTTGGTGTTTTATGGTTCGCTTTTATGACCCACGGAAAACCGTTTTGGTTGGTACTGTCTACTGGTGCTTACATGTTCTTTGTAGACGATTTCTTTGGGTTGCCTATTGGGTTGTACGTTATCGCATTTCAATTCTTTATGATTACGGGAAACGAAAATTCCAAAAATTATTTGATTGATTCTAAGTAATTTCCGACTGAACGGAATTCGTGTAGTTGTTTTGTCTGATGAAATGAAACATGAAGACCGCACATGAAGCACTTGTTTTCAAGGCATGAAGTGCAACGGCATTTGAGAATATCACGATAGAAAATAAAGTTTTGTGCCGTGTAATTTCTGAAAGCGTAAACGTTTGGTCTAACTTCTTGTTTACGCATTTCATCGATTTGTACTTGTCTGTTTTTCATGCTAAAACTTCGTCCAATACAAACGGTGTTACCCAACCGTCGGAATGGACAATTCCTTTCGTGTACTTTCTTGTTAGTGTCTTCGTGCCACGTGTGATCACGATACGACCAAAATCTTTTTCTCGCATTGTTCCTTTTAATCCACGGAACTGAAGCATTCCATAAACATTTTTCGCCCTAACATCCGTAGGATCACGGACACCTTTTATCTTTATTGATTTACCGAACCGATAATCTTTTAGCGTGAACAATTCAAAATCCGTTGTGATTTCTTCAGTCTTTAGAAAACCTAAACCGTCATCATCTAAAACACCCTTTAGACGTTCAGCACCTTCTTTGTTTATGAAGACTGAATCAGTGTCACAATAATACGTGTTTTCAAAACCAGCAGCTTTCATTAATCGCCACAAATACATACGGGATTCAGCCGTTATGTGTGCTGCAATACTTGGATGTGAATTCATCGATTCATCATCCGTTTGTAATTGCTGTACTACTTTACCCATTTGGCGAAGATTTTTGATTTCGCCTGTGTCGTGATCGTATTCCTGCCAAATTCGAATATCATCCATTCCTTCGTTTGAATCGAGCGTTTCCCATTTACGTCCGTTTTGACCGAATTTTCCGTAAAGGGAATTCATCATAATTTTCAAGAAGAAAGATTGTCTTTCATCGCCTTTGTGTTTTGCTTTTAGTCTTAGTGAATAAAAGTAATCAACAAATTTATTGAATATCGGATCAGCGTGATACAAAGCTGCCGATCTGATTCGAGTTATATGTCCGTGTTCAACACCATAATCGATTTCAGGCGATGATAAATATGTAGTAAATTTCCCAATTGGAAAAACGAGTTTGTTTTCAAATCTTGTTGGATAAACAGGTTCGTCCGTGTCAACATCACAATGCGCTGAAATTAAATATCCTTTATCACGATTTTCTTTGTATTCTTTAATCGAAACATCTTGCCAAATCGTTGCATATTGTGTTGGAAACTCAAAATCGTGCATGATGAATGGATACATTGAATTGATATCCAATTTATATGTTTCAATTCCAACTCTTGCTCCGATTTTGAAACATTCAACACGTCCGCCGTAGTAGCTGTTTCTAGCAACATCTAACGCTTTCGGTTCAGCATCGATAAGGATTTTATGATCCATAAATTTATGTCGAAATGCCATGAACGATTGTGAAGCTTGCGTGATCTGGAAACTTCCTAAATTGTGTTCTGTTATGAATTCAAGATATTGTGTGATGGCATCCATCAATACTTGAACATCCTGCATGTTGTAAGTATCCCATTCATCTTCGTTTTCAGAAGTGATTGGAGCAATTTCACCATCAGGCGAACGTGGTATTTCAAGCTTGAACGTGCCAAGCGATGCGCCTAGAGCCTTCAGAGACATAGCAAAGTAATTCAGAGTGTCAATCATTCTGATCTTCCTGTGTGGTTCACGACAGCCTGATAATTTACGTGCGTATCGTCCTGAAGGTTTACCACAATTGTTTGGACATTTTTCGTAATCAATGATTGTTGGCGGATCATCAATTATGAAGTTTGTGAGCGTCCAATTTAATTTCGGAAGAATGTAGTAACCCTGAAGAATGGGATAGTCATAACCCAAGTTATGTGCAAAAACATAAGCAACCGATTTTGACGGAAGCGTTTCATCAATCCACTTCCAAAAGTCTTCAGGTTT
>SDBT01016301.1_pt1 | contig 11764 bp, 15 predicted proteins | sample 2277101 | NCBI WGS metagenome assembly SDBT01 (sample SAMN10404973, study PRJNA504765) | marine sediment metagenome | isolation source: marine sediment core GS10_PC15, 103 cmbsf | place: Arctic Ocean: Southern Knipovich Ridge | collected 2010
TTATTAATATCACATGCAGAGATTCAAACTCTGGAATGGGTGTTGAAATGAAACAAATAAACAATAACTGTAAAGAAGTCTTACAAGCTCTTTTGAATAAAACAAAAACTACAACTTTGAGGAAAGCTTGGAAACATCCTTATAGGGGTTTGACTTATGATAATCCAAGAGAGCCAGATATATGTGCTTATTGTGGGAAGCCTATAATTGATGGTGATATGTCACATGACCATTCAAAAGAAATAAATGAAATAGTAGAAAAACCCTGCAAACACAAAGTAGGAGAAGTTGTTGAATTGGTTTGGACAGGGGAAATGGATTATTTGAATAAACTCTGTTCAAGACAAAGACAAGGTATAATAGCAGATTTAAAAGAAGTCAGTTTTGGCAAAGCAAAGATTAAGAGTATTGAAAATGTTGAGATATTGAGAACCAACAATGAGTTTTTTATTATAAGATACACAGAAGAATCTAAGAAGTTAAATAAAGATGGAGAAGAAGCCCATACAAGTAATAGTGAATTAGCATCAAAATTAGCAAAATCAAAAGGTTTCAAATCTCCAGAAAAAATGTTTGCTTTTCTTGAAGAGTATGCAGGCGGACTTGAAACAGCTAAACCTTTCTGGTTGATTGAATATGAATGGGTGAAATGAGGTGAATAGAATGGAAGAAATAAAATTTAATTGTTGGAACCCTAAAGAAAAAAGAATGATTCTTTGGAATGATAGGATTGATGAATATCTATTATCTATTAGATTAAAACAAGAAGAAGATGTAAACTATAAACATCTTAGATTTCTACAATACACAGGCGTGAAAGACGCAAAAACTAAAGAAGAAATTTATGCTGGAGATATTATAAAAGATTATGGAGAAGAGCACGAACAACATGACGGCATTCTTGGAGAAGTAAAACTTGTAGATTGTAGCTTTGTTCTTGTAACAAAAGAATCAGTTGGTACAGGATATACAAATTTAACAAAGCATCATATATATGAAAAGTTAGGAAACATATATGAAAATCCAGAGTTGCTTGAGGTAAAGAAAGATGATAGTTAAAGAGCTTAAGAAAATAATTGAAGATTTACCTGATGATGATATTGTTTACATTAAAGAGTTTTTATGGATACCAAAAGAGGTGAAAAGATGACATCAATGGACTGGATGAATGGAACAAAAGAACCAAAAATAAGAGATAATGATGCAAGAATGTGTGACATTCTTGAAAAAGAGGAAGAAGAATGATTAAGCTAGGAAGAATGATTGAGCTAAAGACATTAAAGGATTTGAAAAAAACTGTTTTAGGATACGAATTTAGTGATATAGACCATTTCAAAAGAGAATTAAGAAAAGAAGCAAAGAAATGGTACAAATGTCTAGAAACTAAGAATTTTAAAAGAAGCGGCGAAACTAATGAGCAATGGGAACGTATGTGTCATACGCCTTTAGCTTGTTGTAGAGAGCAACAGAAGTTCATTAAGCATTTCTTTAACTTAGAGAAAGAATAAAAAAAGAAGAAGGTTTACTTCTTCTTTGAGTTTTTAGCTAGTTTCTTTAACAGAGGGATGATTTTAATTCCAAACTTGTTTGTGAAACTGTCTACTCCTCCTGCAGCTAAAGCAGTTACTAGTAATGCTACATAAGTTACTGGTAATCCTACAGCAAAAAGTAATCCTGTAGCAATAGATTCTACAACTGTGTCAGCAAACCTGTGGATATCAAACTTTATCTTTTTGTTTCTCTTCTGGTTTTGCCTAAAAGCTATGTACCCTCTTGTTGCTCCTCCTATAACTCCAGCAGCCCCAAATAGAAACTGTGGATTCATTCCCAAAACTTCAAATACCATTTTTTCAATACCTCCATTATCCTTCTCCGTAGAGACTTCTTCTGAACATCATATATTTCAACTTTTAGTTGTGTCATTGTCCTGGTTTAAATGTATATTTATCTGTAAACAGATACCATATTTTCTGATATTCATCACCTTTTAAAACAAACTTTCTTCTATATCTAATCTTTGTTGGATTGAAACTAAATGTAGCATCAATACATACTAATTTTCTATTCCTTGTTGAATAATAAACTACCCAATAATGTCCTCCTACAGCTGAATCACCAATAACTGAATACAACACATAAGGAGGAATGCCTGCTATTCTACACAAAACATAAATCAATCCATTCTGTCCGTCACAGTCATCAATCTTTATATTGAATGTCTCTACTGCAGTAGCCCAGAATTCATTCTTCCCAAAATTGTCTTTGTCATATTCATACTTAATGTTGTCTCTAACCCACCTCAAAATATTCATAACTGTTATATCAGGGTTTTTGTCTCTTAATTTTTCTGCTAATCTTACTAAAGTAAAGTCTGGGTCAATCAACTGCTCACTAAGGAATTTATCAAGTCTCTTCTTAGTTCTATACTTACTGTCAATCATATAGTAGTAAACTGTCTGGTACCATTTCTCTACAGGAATTCCTTTAAATTGCTCTTGTACTAGTTTTTCCATTAAGTCCTTATCAAATTTGATTTCCATTTTAATCCGGCTCGTAAATTATATAATTCTCTACACCACCACTTCCATTAGCAGGAACAACATGAATACTATCTATTATACCTATTTCTACAAGACTTACTTTACTCTCACATCTAGTTGCTTCTGCTGCAGTTGCAAATATTACATCAAAAGATTCCCAAGTAACACCACTATCATTAGATTTAAATATTTTACTTGGCTTACCTGCTGTTGTATTAAAAGTCATAGCATAGATGGTCCCGTTAGTTGTTTTGATAATACCACCACAAGAAGAACCAAACGTCTTTGGTTGCACAGTTGTTACTGTATTTGTGCTATTTACATATTTCTCTATTATTCCAGTTGAAAGGCAAATTAAACATATATCTGCTGTTACAGCGTATATAGCCATATCTTCAGTAACAGTTCCAGTTATGTCGTCATTTGTATTAACCCAAACATCACCAGCGTCTTCAGTTTTCCAAATATTCTTACTAGAATCTACCGCATATCCAGTCGTACCGTCAAACATATCAACACAGTATATCTCTGCACTAGGAGATGTTGTTGGGTCTGTCCAAGTTCCTCCATCATCTGTACTAAGGATAATATTCTTTCCTCCAGCGTCACTTCCAGCTACTACAATTAAACTTGCTGTAGGGAAAGAGATGTCATTATTTGATTCTGCTGAACTAAAAGTAACCTTAGTTTTAGTTGTCCAAGTACCTCCTGAATCATCAGTAAAAATACATTCTTTCTGTCCGCTTCTTTCTACTGCAACAGCATGAGTAGTGTCAGCTTTACATCTCTTAATAATACATTCTTCAACTGGTTGAGTGTTCTTGCTTGTCCAATTAACTCCTGAATCTGTTGATTGATAAAGAGTAGAGTAAGCACCATTATCATAAGCAAAACAACTGAGGGTAGTAGCTGAGTGCCATATATACTTTGCTTTCTCTAAACCAGCAACTACAGGCGGATTAATTATAGTCTTCCATTTAAGATTTCCAATAGAATCAATTAAGTCAGCTGCAAACAAGACATCTAAATCTGCCCATCTTCCTGACAATACATTATATTTATCCGTCATTATTATCCACCCCTTTCATAAATCCACTTGATGAGGAAAGATATTCATAAATCTGCTTCCCTCCTACTGCAAAATGCCTTTTCATCCACCACTTCTTAAAATGCTCCCACGGGAACTTATCACCATAGTTACTAATTACTATAGCAGCTTGAGGAGAAAGTCCTATATTAAAAGTAGTCATACCTAATCTAGTCAAATCTTCTTGTAATATTTTCTCAATTTCTTTTTGTGATAGTCCTTTTAAAATATTTTTCTCTGTCATTCTATTCCCTCCTATAATAATCTATCAACTACAATGTATGCAAATTCATCTGTTGCTGATTTTGATTCTGCATTGTATGTATCTTCTCCTGTCATTAAAGGGGAAGAGTCCTCATTAACTATTGCTAACCCATTAAGGTCATTTCCATTTGCTTCAGTTAATGTTAAATAACATCTCATAGTTACCTCATGTTTGGTTGTATCAAATGTAGGATAACCAGAGACGAAGTCCTTTGTAAAATCACCAGCAGAAGCTACTTCCCAATCATCCATTCTAACTTCATTTCCAGACCAAGTGTCTGCTGCGCCATCAGATGTTAATTGTAAAAATGAGTAATCACAAGCAGCAATTGCAGGAGTTCCTGTAGAACTGTCAGCTGTAGCTGAAGTAAAATATATTAAGTTCCATCCAGCAGATAAATCAGCTTTGTCTCTCGTATATTGGTAATAGTCGCCAGCAGCACTGCCAAACCTTACAGTTAAACAATCAGTGGTTTCCATTTCAGCAAAAGCAGTTGTACCAATATAAACCCAGACAAATACAGTTTTGCTAGTGAAGTCTCTACTAGTTGTTGTTTTACTGACACTTATATTTACACTAGAGGCGTCTGATTTAACAATATTAATACATCCTGTGCCTTCTTTTCTTTCCCCTGATGTAGTATTTAGAGCAACACTATTTGTTCCGCTAGCAGTCCATCCTGTTGTTGCATCACATGCATCTACTGCTTCCGTCCCTGAAATTGGAACAGGATTATCTAAATCTGTATCAGTAACTAATGGAGTTCCATTAAGAATTCCTACTTTGAATTGTGTTGGTGCTAAGTAATCTGGAGTAACTTTATATCCTCTGTTAAGTAATACTATTCTACCATTATTTGTATCTATACTTCCTACTGTCATTTAACTCACCCCTGTAATTTCAATCTTGATTCCTGGTTGATTGAAAGCTCCAGAATCTTTTTTTGTACTTGCTATATTTGCTCCTGGATTTCCAATTGCCATAAACTTAACTTCAGTTCCTGAAGTTACAAACGTATGTTTTGTTCTAGTTGCTGTTGGTAAGTTAACAGTATCCCATGTTGGAGAAGCAGAATCAGCATCTGCAGTTACTCTGAATGCAATCTGGCCTGTGTATCTAACTGTGATATAAACTTCTGTAACAGTTGGACCTTTGCAAATCGGCTGTGTTACAAGTAAAGTTGGAAATCCAAACCCTCCAGTCATGTTATAGCCCTCCATGTAAGATTTTCAACATGATATTTAGTTTCATTTGCATTTATATAGTCTGCCCAGCATTTGAGGTAACCATTAGACTTTGCAGATACATTCAAAACATTGGCAGGAAAATCACAAGTTGAGACATTAACTGAAGTATCTAAAGAGGAGCCACACTTTACACGATTTGTTGCGTATGTAACGTTGAAACATAAATCAATAGCATACTCTATACGGCTATTATTATTTGTTAGATTAAAAGCACAGTCCTCTGTTTGATTTACTAAACTAGAGTTGTAGCTTGTTAAAACAATATATGATTGATTACTTATGTTAAGTACTGAAATGACTGTTGAGTCGGCAGTTAAGTTAGGGTAAAAAGTAAAGTTACTTACATTACCACAAGCTGTGTATGAGCTTATGTTGAAAGTTCCAGTATCAAAATTGAATATTCTAATACTGCTGTTTGTTGAGTTATCTCCAGAAGTACAATTCATAAACCATTCCCATCCTACTTCGGTTAATCCTGTTGAAGTTATAATAACACCTAGACTTCCGTTTGGTACAGAACTGTTAGTTGAATTTATAGTTCCATTAATCATTAGAGTACAACTTGCAGCATCACCATCTAAATCATAGTAATCAAAATTAGCAGATAATTGAGAGGTTGCATTGTATCCATTCACTGGAGAGTTTATATTAACAACAGGTGCATTAAATTGTGGAGGGTCAACCATTCTGATTAAGTAAAGTTCTTTATTACTTTGTGGTCTGTATCTTATAATTAATTTATCTGAAGCAACTTTCTGTTGGTAAACCTTTGCTCTGTAATATCCATCTTGCCATTCTATTTTAAGTTTTCCAAATTGTTGTGGGCTTGTAACATCTTTTGTTACCCCATTATACTCTATATTTCTGTACTCAAAGTGAACTATTTTTCCAACACAGTTATAACAGTAAGCTTCATGCTTAACTGGAACAAACCTTACATCATCAATTGTGGAGTCAAAAGTATAAACCTGTTGTGTACTTATGTTATCTTTGTAGTAAGCCCATCTAACTATTTGTGTAATGCTGTCATCAGTTCCATATGTGACTTCTCTGCTCTTAGCACGTAATTTTGTACTTCCTTCCCAAATGTAAAAATATTCAGTCCCTATTAAGTCCCAACTGTCTTCATAAACATAAAGTTTTGTTCTTGTTTCTTCTACTACAATCTTCACTTTATCTGGCATCATGACGTAAATTGACGTAGACAAAACTACAAGAGTAAGGAATACACTAAGAATAATCTTATTCACCATCAGAACTGCACCTCATTGTTTGTTGTATCGACAGTAGCAGTTGTGCTTGTTGTATCAATTAAGTCTGTATCATATAGATATTCACCATATGTAAGGTTTCCTGGAATTATTTGAGATTCAAGAAATGGAATATTATCTCCTAACTTACTTGTACCAAGAACACCATAAGTAGCATCACCAAGTATAAAAATATCTGTTGCAGGTACATAAGGGTCAGAAGACCTTTTCTCTAATTTCATATATCTTCTCTCAAATGTCATGTCTCTAGTTACATCAAACACATGAACTAACAAGTCTTGTGACCTGCCTGCACTTTCTTCTATTCTTCTAATTCTCTTAACCACTTCGTCTTCCCACTCACCTTCTTCCCATCCTAACTCTCCTACAGTTACCCTGTCAGAAGAGTAAGGGTAAGACTTTGTAATTTTAGTTACTCTTAAAGTCCTGTCAATATTATTGTTATTGTCAACAACTCTCACTGATTGACCTACCTCTAAACCTTTAACATTAGTTACTTTTAATGTTGCTGATACAAAAGGGTCTTTATAGAATTCAACATATTTATTAGCATATACTTCAGCATCTGCTGATGTCTTTATTTCTGACTTAAATAATGTTTTCCTTCTTTCCCCGTAAGTACCAATAGATACAGAATTACTTGAAACAACCGGTGTAGGTTGCATATAAGAATAAAGTATTTCAACATTATTCGTATTGTTAGAGGGTATGCTACCACTCTCAAAAGTTACTGTACTATTTTCCTCATCTACTTGGTAGTCAAATGAACCAGAAGTAGCTCCATCTTTACCTCCTACTTGTAAATTATCATTATCATCATGAGGAAATGTACCAGCGCCAGGGTCAAAGTTAGCCGCACCTACATACACTTTTACAGATGTTGGCATCTTATCTAAAGTAGACACAGTCTCTGCACCATCACCACTAAAGAATTGTGTAGTCTCAACCTCTTGCTCTGCTCCTACAATAGTTACTTTGTTGCACTGTTTATCTGAATTGAAATCCCATTTAGGAACTTCAGTAATATTGTCTCCTACTGTTAGAACTATCCCCGCAGCAACATATTGTTGTGGCTCTAAAACTACTTCACTAATAACAGGATTGTAGTACATTTGCCAGTTAAGTAACTTTGCTAGTGCCTGAGACCTTTCATACACATCTGCATGATTACAAATAAACTTTATAAGAACCAAAACTGTACCACTATCTTGGACTGATGTACCACTGGCAGTCAAATCTGTATTATCATTCCAAAGTGTCTTAAAAATTTCGCTTATCTCGCCTGCTTCAGTATCTATATTTTTATCAAAGGATTTAGTAACTTCTTTTCTAACTCCTTCATATAACTTATCTTTTGCAATAACTGTTACTGCATTACCAGCAGGCTGAACTTGTGTAACTTCTCCCTCAAAGACAAACTCTTCTGTTGATGTAGTTACACCTCGCTTCACAGTAACTGATTTACCAATTAATGAATCCTCGTCTACTGTTATTACACTACTAACAGCATAAACTAAATTAATTGTTATATCTTTAATAACTTCTCCTATAGTGTCTTCTTTTTTCCACCCTTCTGGTCTAGTAAGTATATATGAAGATACATCTACATCATCAATCTTTACTTCTGTTAGTGTAGGTTTACCTGTTGTAGCTGTCATCCAGTGCCCACCTCTAACACTAAAGTAAAAGGCAACATGTCTGGGTTAGCCTCTTCTTCATCAAATGTTAATGAGGAAATTTTTACTGTAGTAGAGCCAAATGTTGCTAAATAAGGGTCTGGAGAAACCTTAGCAAAACTTACACTTTCTTCTTCATAATTAGAGACAAAAGTAATAATACTCTGAACACCATTTACTAGACTTTCTATCCATTGTTTTTGTTGTAGAATTGAAGTAATAGTATACCCACTAATTCTTGTAGAACTAGTTGAAGTTAAAGCCCCAACAACTGTTATTTGTTTCATAACTCCTTCCATGTCATATATTAAAACTCCAGTTGGACCACTAAGAGGTAAAGGCATAGGGTCAAGATTAGGTGTAAGTTTAGACGAAATCTTAGATATGTCTCCCTGATTAAATGTAAATGTGATACTGTTAGCTGTTAGTGTTACTGCCATTTTTAATACGAAGTTGCTCTTCTTGACCTCCTTCTTATATTTTCTGTAGCTTTAGACATCATGTTGTCTATTTCTGTTAAAGTTGCTCCAACATGAGATTTAAATCTATCAGCACTAAATGATATATTACTAAAAGACTCCCGTATTGTTGTGGGAATTGAACCTTTCTTTACGTCCATAACTTTCAGGAAATCTTCATCAACTGTCTTCATACTTAATTTCATTGTTGCAGGAATGTTTCCTCCTGGCTGCCCGCCCATGCCAAAAACTTTAAGAAACATCTCATCAATAAAATTTATTGAATTTTTAATTTTTTCTGCATCTTCTTCAGTACTAGCAGTTGCAGTAGCAAAAGATGCTGCTATCTTTTCTCCAAGAGACAATGCAACGCCTACTGCACCTCCTAAAATTCCACCAAGTATTGGAGGGCCAACTGCTCCTCCAGCCAGTGCTCCCATAGCTCCATGTTTTGCTGTTTTACCAGCAGTCCCAGGAGACACCTGTTCTGCACCCTCAACAACATCTCCTAAATACTTTTTTATATCTTCTCCCATTTGAGACAAAACTTCTCCCCAAATTGTTTGTATAATATCAAGTTGAAGTGCTACTTGTAATTTTAATCCAGAAGCACTCTTAGCAAGTTCTAACATAGAACCATCTAAATCCGCACCTACATCTTTAAATGTTATTGTACTTTCTTCAAAGACTTTATCTAAAACTTCTCCAAAACCTTTCAAACTTATCATTGGAGCCCCACTTTCTCCAAACACAGATATAAGTGCAGACTTAACTACTGCAAGTTGTGTTAAAATAAATGCCCCTAGAACATTATCAATCTGACCCTTTATGAAATCTACCCCTCCTGTAACAACAGTATCCTCAAAATATTTTTGAGCGTCCTTTACTTTTGCAACCGCGCCCTCTCCAAACATACTTGCAATTAGTGATGCTAAAAAAAAGATAGGTTTGCTAACAATAATTACAAAACTTCCCATCATAGCTGCTACCGCCTTCAAAACCCCAGAAATTAAATCAAGAATGACTGTATTTATACCTATAAACATAGTTTGGAAAGCAGTTATAGATAAAGCTAAACCCTTTCCTGTTTCTCCTGCCATAAAAAACTTCATAGCTTCTCCCATCAACTTCATAGACAGTGCTCTAAACGGCATTATCATCATCTGAAAGACTTTTAATATTGGTCTTAAAATTCCTAGAATAGGCATAAGCAATATTGTTATAACATCTGAAATTGGCCGTAGAAATTCCATAAGAACTTTTAATATCAAACCAACAACTTTCAAAGCAGGTTTAAGTAGCTGTGCTACAGCACCTATAATTGCTAGTGGCCCTATAACTTTAGTGAACATTCCTGAGAGGCCTTCCATTAGCCCTCCCATCATTCCACCTTTTTTGTCTCCTTCTAACTTCTTACCGAGTTCTCCTTTAAGCTCTTCTTGTTTTTTTACTAAAGAACTAATTTCCTTTTGTGACGTTGCTTCCTCTATTTGTTTGCTTACTGCCTTTAATTCTTCTCTTATTCCTTCAATAATACCTTCTCCAGCAACTTTAGGTTCAATTGTAAAGTCCCCTCCTTGAATCACTGTCTTAATCTCCTTTACTTGTGCGAGTAGAGCATTTCTGTCTACTTCTGGTAGTACTTGTACTTGAAGGGTTGCATCAGTCATTTTTATCTCACATAAACATAGCTAAAGGGTTTTTCTTTGCCATTTCCATATAGATAAAGTAAAAGTGTTCCACTTTATCTGGGTCCATCACTGCTAATTGCTCTGGAGTACACCTTAACGTTTTACATAAAAGAGCTTCTTTGTATATTTCGTGTGCTAAGGGTGATGTAATAGCTACTCCTTTAATGATAAATTTTATTTTTTTTTTATCTCTTCTGGTATTGAAGTTGTATTAAGAGCCTGAATCTCTTTAAAAATAAAATCTCCTGTGTCTGGTTCCAATGCTCTTATTGCATTATACTTGTCGTCTTCTGTTTTCTTTCCCTCAAAGAAAGGTGCTTGTGTTATAGCATATACCAAAGCATATAGCTTGTACTTACCTACACTTACTGAAGCAGTTTCTCTTCCTTGTATAACACCTACCTGCGTTGAAATGTTAGCCAAATCTGTCTTCTCTCCATAATTATACTTCTTTATTGTAACCTTATCCTCAGCATTTAAGCCAGGAACGTTGGTCAATTCTTTTGTTTTCATTTTTTATTACCTCCTCAAGTTTTTATTTTATCCTCATGCTGTTTGTTGTTCTGTAACAGCTAAACTTTCTGCAATTCCAGTTAACTCCTCTGGAATAACCTCACCTAAAGTCTGTGGGTCAGCCCATTCGTCAAGTGTTACTGCTGTGAATAAAAATGCTGCTGTATGATTACTTCCACCTGTCAAATTAAACTCTACTGTTGCTACTTCTGTTGGTGTTGTTACATCTGTACTTCCACCTAAGAAGTCATCACTAAATGTATTGTCATAAGTCTTAAGACTCAGTTTTAGTGAATACTCTCTTGCTTTTGCTCTTGCGTTCTTCCCTGTGTATGCTCCAAGTCCATATATTATTTCAACATTGTTAGTTATTGTTATCTCAAAGCTGTCAATAATGTTTGATATTGAAGACGCATTTGGCCATTCAATATCACTACCTGTAAAATGATATACATCTGATGTGTCTAAAGCTTGTGCTGATGCTAGTCCTGTATCTTGGTCTACATCTGCCCCAATTAAATCTAGTGTAACTGTTACTGGTTCGCCTAATGCAGAACGAATTGTGCATGAATTAACTTTCATTCCTAAATATCTCCATTCTCTATCAGTTGTTCCTAACTCAGTATTTGTTGAAACTGTTATTGAAGTTAAACTGTCAGCTAAAATAACATAAGTTTCACCTGTAGTAAAAATGTCAGCGGCTACACTTAATGTTGTTGTGCTGTCCCTAGCAGTGATTGTTGTTTGTGTACTGTCTGTAGTATTCAAAACTCTCTGCCCTACTAATGTGTCAGCATCAAAAATTGGTGATGTGTCAACTAATTTATCGCTAGTAGTTCCAGTTGTTGTACTACTAATTGTTTCTCCATAAACATATTTAGATGCACTAGTACCAACACCTGTCCTTGTCCCTATAACATATTTCAACCAAGAAAAATGCTGTGGTTGGAATTCTATTGATAAACTTGTCTCAAACTTTCCACCTAAAGCTTTAATCATATTTCTTCCACTTGTAG
>SDBT01016302.1_pt1 | contig 11764 bp, 2 predicted proteins | sample 2277101 | NCBI WGS metagenome assembly SDBT01 (sample SAMN10404973, study PRJNA504765) | marine sediment metagenome | isolation source: marine sediment core GS10_PC15, 103 cmbsf | place: Arctic Ocean: Southern Knipovich Ridge | collected 2010
TAGTCGTAGGCATTCTTTCGAATACCTACACTCTAGTTTAGTATTTTTAATATACTTACTATACTATAGATAACTGGCTATAGTATATAAAGCTCGACTATGTACCGTCGTCGAACTCAAGCAGTTCTGGATCTATTGCTTCCATCTCTGCGTCTGTGTATGCTGCTGGATCAGTTAATCCAAACTCTGTATGGGTAATTGCCCATTTCATTACCTTCTCGCATTCTTCAAATTTAGCTCTTGCTAAAGCTAACGTTGTGCCTTTATATGTCGCATCTAAAGGTGGATCTGTCTGATCATTCTCCCTAAAGAATTTGTTTACTGCATTGCTACAGTCTGAAACTATAGCCAATGTTTTCCTAGCTTGAATTTTTACTGGTTGTGGTACTAATGCCATTTTATCATTCTCCTTTGTAATTTATAAAATCTCTCTTTATTATATTATAGCAGATTGATTAATAATACCTTGATATGTTTTCCTACCGGCTGCTGCCACTGCTGGTTTTAACCCAAATTGAAGTCCACCTATTGATTGAGCAACTAAAATTGTATAAAGACAACCTGTTGTCGCTCCTGCTGAAGCGATATCCCTCTCTTGTATAGCTCCTGTTGCTTGACCATTCGAACCTCCTGATTCATCACTCGTTATCCCAGACCAATCAGGAGTATCAAATCCTCCATCAACTGTCATATCATCATTATCAGCAATAAAACAGGCTACTGCTAAAGTATCATTCTCTGCTGTGTTAAATGAAGGGGCATCTATACTTGTAGCACTAGCACTTGTTGCGTTTGTATTAGGATCATCTATTGGAGTTCCTCCAGTATCTACTCCACTAAATCTTGCAACTACTCCATACGCCTTTTCATTTGAACCCCATGAACAATCATAATCTCCGGATTCTGAACTTGCTCTCTTCCATCCAACTGATATTGTGCATCTTGTTCCACCACTGCCAACAACTAGATCTTGTTCAATGAATGCGAATCCTGAAGGCAAAGTATGGGTTTCTGGTCCATCAGTACATAACATACAGATAAGCATATCATCATCTGCAATTCCAGATGGTGCAGTAATTGTTAGTGCCTGACCATTTGAAGCTAGTTTACCTTCTCCAAATGATTCAAAAACTGGAAGTGTCATTAGACAGCCGTTGCTGCGTCAGTTGTAATATGTAGCATTACTCCTAATAGTTTAGCATCTTCTGTCATTGTATCTGCTGACCCAACTCTTTCAATTAAGAATCTACATAGTTCTGATTTTCCTGCTCCTGCAATTGTTATTGCCGCTGTTGCTACTGAAATATTTAATTCATTAGCTGTACCATTATGTGCATCTGTCACAGTTATTGCTGCTCCATAACCAGTTGTCAATAATACATTATCGCCAATACTAACTCCTGATATTCTCCAATCTACATCGTCTGTATCTCCAGCTGCTGATGTCCAATAAAATGTCGCAGTTATTGTTCCAGCATTCCAGTTCTTAGGAAGTGCCACTGAAAACTGTACTGCTTCTATACTAGAGCCATCAAAGTCTAATGACTGTATATCTTGATCTGTTGCTAATTCTAATTTTGTTAATACAGCAGATCCACCTGTTGTAGATTCCCACATACCAGTTGCACTAACATAAATATCATGAATTCCAATTGGAGATATACCAACTCCACCTTCTTCCCATTGCCCACCAGTAGCTATATTCTGATCAAATGCGCCCCAAGCATTTGCTTCATCCTCATAAGCAATAGTACCTGCTAATTGTCCCTTAGCAGTAATAGTAATCTTTGTAGAAGTATGACTAGCAATTTTACCATCATCAACAGCACTAGTTCCTATTGTCAAAACACCTGCTACTAATGAAGCATCACCACTCATAACAACCCAAGAAGGATCTGTTCCATCTGACTGAAGGAATCTATGAATTGCGCCTATACCAAGTCTACTCCAAGCTGGAGTAGCATTACCAATAATTAAATCTCCTTGAACAACAGTTCCAGCTAAAGTATCACTATGTTCTGTTGATAACAAAGCATGACTAAAGTCAGAAATCGTAGCTGCTAATTGCGTACCAGTATGATTAGCGCGAGCCAATGGATCAGTAGCAAGCTTAGATAAAGCAATAGCAGCAGAAGCAGATATATCTGCATCTACCAAATCATTAATATCAAACGTAAGTAAATCAGTAGATACTGAATGTGTTAAAGGACCAGTTGTTGCTATTGAAATTAATTGCAGATCTACACCTGACTTTGGAACCGCAGCTGTTAATACAGTTCCACCGCCTAGTGAACTATGAGTGTTTATTTCACCAGCTCCACCAGAACCAGCAGTCGTAGTATCATTGATTAATCCTGCTGTATCAAGCTGAGTTAAAAGACTAGCTAATGCTGGGTTTGCATCTCTTTCACCACTTACAGTTGGTTGTGTGATAGGAGCTGAACCCCAAAATCCTAGTCTCTGTGCAGTAGTAATTGCTAACATAGTTCCAGTAGTGGTATTTACTTTAATATTTTGTCCAGCAGCCATGTCAATATCTCTAAGAAAATCAATATCAGTATTGCCACCATGAATTTCCATAAACACACTTGGGTTTGTAGCATCAGATACTACAAGGAATTGTATTGTGCCTAATGGTTGTGCTGCTGCATCATCCCTCATAGTTGCTCTAATTTCTGAATATTGTTGGTCAGCAGGTGCGTCATCAAGTCCTTTGAATAGAATAAATCCTAATGTAGCGAAATCACCAACAACTTCATTTCTTCTTATTGTGAATCCAACACCAGCATCATTTCTTTCAAAGAGAACACTTTGACCTCTAAAGTTGAATTGATCTCCAAATTCTAATCTCAAATCGCCATCATTAGCTTGATTTCTAACAGCGAATTCAAAATTCTTTGAAGATCTGAAATTTCCCTGTGAAGCAAGTGTTGTGCCATCTCCTGCATGAAGTGAGAATAAGTCAAAACTTCCAATTTCAAACATAATCACATCGGCAGTTGATTGTCGTATGCTTGTATCACTGCCACCATCAAGGTAGAAGAAATTACCAGCAGGAATCTGGAAATCAGCATTTAATATTTGTACATGACCAGTTGTACCTACTGAACCATCATATTGTAATCTAGTTAATAATGATCCACCTTGCATTCCAGTTATAAACCATAATGTATCTTCAGTTGTATCATCTGCTGTTTGAGCTATAACACCCCATGATGCCCATGTTCTCAAAGTACCCATATCAGAAAGAGCATTGAACTTCCATTGAGCAAATGTCTCTCCACTAACTTGATTCCAGTTAGACCACATAAATACTTCAAGCATGTTAGCATCATCTACATTTTTATAAAATATAATATCATCATCTTGGTTTAATTTAATTCTCGTATCACCATCTACATCAGTAATAATATCATTACCGTTCATATCTAGATCTTGCGTTTGCACACCAATTCCTGTGATACTAGCAAATACTCCTGTAGCCAAGTCTGCGTCTACTAAATCATTAATATCAAATGTCATAAGATCTGTTGTTACTGAATGTGTCAGTGGTCCAGTAGTTGCAATAGAAACTAGACGTAAATCTACTCCTACCTTTGGAGTCGCCGCTGTAAGAACAGTGCCACCTCCATCAGAACTATGTGTATTTATTTCTCCACCTCCACCTGCTGGAAGATTACCAATATCAAACTTTCTCATTGCCCCTGATGTAGCCTCAAATCCAAAAATGAAATCTCCAGCTACAGGAACTGCCTCTTCTGTTAATGTTGTAATTGTCCCAGTTCCAATATTTGTGATGTTATTGTTATTCATATTAAGAATAACATCTACAAATTCTATCTCATCAACTTGTCCTGCTATAGCTTCATCAAATTGAATTTTTTTACCTACAGTATCATATTTTATATGAAAATCATAAGCTCCATTTTCTCTAAAGACAAGATGTGAAGCTCCAGCAGTAGGTGCATTATAATAAACAAATGTATCACTTACATTATCTCCAAAAACAATAGCTGTTGCATCAAGATTACCAGATACTTGTATTCTATTTCTAGATGTTGAACCTGTATCTTCTGTTATTATTCTGAATTGATTTCCATTAACAGCACTAAAATCTGTATTAGCTGTGGAAGCAGCCATTATTCCTGCAACAGCACCAGTACTATCTTCCCACTGCATAGTAGCTCCAGTTTTCGCATTAATTATTCCATTACCACTAGAAAGAAAATCAACAACTTCTTCTGTGCCAACTACTATTTGTAAAATATCGGCTGACACTTGATGAATATATGTATCAGAACCGACTCCATTTATACCGTCAAAGAATACTTTACCTCCGTCTTCCATAGCCAAATCACCAGCAGGGCTTATTCCCATTCTTGTAGTACCTGCTGTTATGAATCTAATCAAATCCAAACTTGGAGAATACATATATGTCGATAAACTTCCATTCATATAATATGGACTTGCCTGAGGAATAACAACAGAACCAACTAAAAATAACGCAGTTGAAGTAAATGTTGCGGAAGTAAGTAAAGCACCACCTGAATCTGCAGCTTTGAAAACAACACTTCCTCTCTTATCACCATCTGTTACTACATTAGAAGTAAAGACTATCTCTGAATAAACTTGTTTTGTTCCTATTGCATCGATTAAACCCTCAAATTGAAACTTTGCTCCTGGCAAATTTGCCTTTGTTGTTTCTGTATCAAAATGAAGAAAGTGATCCCCTCCACTTGTAGTATCTAAATTATGAATTTCAAACAGTGGGTCAGCAGTTCTTGAAGCTTCAACAAAGAAACTAAAGTCATTAATAACACTAACAAGTTTAACATTTCCATCTATCTCAAATGAATTTGCTAATACTCCAGCTGCTGGAGTTCTCACATGAAACTCAAATGTTGAAGATTCAAAACCATCGGCTGCCGAATCTTTAACTCCTAGAAGTTCGGTATATACTTCATCTTCTGCAGCACTGTTGTCTGATCGAATTTCCCATCCACCCATAACTCCTAGGCCAGCATTATCGTATCTATTACTAAATCTTCGACCACCAGTACTACCACTATATGTTTGAAAGTCGCCTACTTGTGATTGAATCAAGCCACCGAATATCCTTAATCTTTTAATATCCTCTGTCCAAATTCCAATACTATTTGTTACATCTTGCCCTATAAAATTATCATCTGCTACACCAGAAAGACCATCGAAATATAATCTCTTATCAGACTCAAGTACCATATGACCAGCTGCATCGAAAGACACTGATAAATCATTATTTGGTAAAATCTGTAACGTTGCTGTCCCACTATCATATTGCATGTGATATAATGTATCTGTTGAAAATCCAAGATGTGCATTATCTACCATTGCTATTGTACCACGAAATGATGATTTTAAATTTGCTACCAATGTTAAATGAGTCTGTAATACACCAGCTGCATCTGATACTGCAAAAACAATTTCACCATTTCTATCATCATCAGTTGTATTTGATTTATCTAAGAAGATACCTGCGAAATTCTGTTTTAAATCACCTGCAATCCTATACTGTCCATTCATTATAATGTTGGCTCTTGGCTTATCTGTTGACAAACCATTTCCTATAAGTTGAATTGCTTCCTCGTTAGTACCATCTGTCTCCACTCTTAATCCAGCAGTTGTTGTTGTTGCAATAGTAATTAATTGCGTAGGAGTCATTGTTATCTTCTCGACTGCACCTATACTAAACGCTAATACATCCGGTGATACTTCATAAATGAAAGTATCACCACCACTATCAAAGAATAATTTATCTTGTGGATCTATCCAAAGATCTATTCCATTCACCATTCTTAATGAGGTTGCAGTCATTACAAAGACTTGAGAATTGTCTATGGTAAATCCCATTATACCAGCACCATTATGTCCTATTGTAGAATCACTACCTTGGCCTTCAAATCGTATAAACCTAGTAGCAGCTATTGAGAGATCAAACCCATTAAGAACATTCAAATTTAAAGCGACATCAACTGCATCATTAGCAGCATCTACTCTTATAGCAGAATAATTAGCTATGCCATCCCTTGATATTCCAAAGTTAAACTCTCCATCTTCTGCATCTTCTACATCAGTTTGTACTCTCGCTGTGAATTGTGCATAGTTCTGTGAATGCGGAGTTGTTAGGCTTCCATCATTATCTGCTTGAAACACAATCGAAGATATTACTGTATTGTCAGCAACAGTCTCATCTCTAAACAAAGCAATAGCAACAGAAGTTGTACTTCTTTCAATTCTGAAATTTGCCTCGCTTATTGAAAATTCATCGAACTGACTCACTTCAACACTTATGTTGGCAGTATCAGCTGCATTTCTCCACGCCATCTGCCAATCATTCGGAACTCTGAAATTTCCTTGTGTAGCTCTTTGAACTCCTGAACCTTGAGCTACGAATTGAATTTCATCATCACCACCCATCTCAAAGATTATTCTGTCACTACCAGTAGCACGAATTGAAGTATCACCACCTAGTCCTTCAAGCTCTAATCGTTCAACGTTATTTCCTATAATTGCAAGTGAGCCTGAAAGAATCTCAACATCATCATTAGTTATTCGAAGTACATCAACGGTACCTAAGTTTATTGTAATTTGATCATCAATATCAAATTTAAATCTTGAGTCAGCATCAACATCGATAATAATATCATTCCCATTCATATCCAAATCCTGTGTAGCAAGATGATTACCTAAATTATCAGCTGCCCCAACTGCCGCCCATTTCATACCACTTGCTTCTGCTGCGTCTACAGTAAGAACATGACCATCAGTACTACCAATTGGTAATGCAAAGTCTGTTGTAGTATATGTATGCAATTCTCCCTTAGTTGTTAATGATAATCCTCCTCCACCACTACCTACATTTCTCCAAGCACCGTTTGAATAGATATACATTATATCGTTTGTCGCATCTACTTGCATTGGTATTTTTCCTGCAAAACTATTAGTTGGTGTTCCTGTTGGCGTTCCAGCTGCTGAAGGAAGCCATACAAATCCCTGTACTTCAGTTGTTAGTAAAACATTATTAGCTCCAAATACAACATCGACCTCTGTTCCATCCTCATCAAGTATTAAACCGTTTTGACCACCAACTTCTATTCTAACATCGTCAGGTAAAGCTTCAAATATTCTTGTATTAATTTTACCATCTAGCCAAATTGATGCTGCTGCTGGAATGTAAATAGAACTAGAATCAATAAACAAAGAATCAGTATCACCAGCTTTAATCGCAACAATATCCGGAGCTGATTCTCTAATTGAAGTATCTCCTGTAGCAGCTACTCCATCAAGAAATATTTCAGTAGTTGCGACAATTCCTATTCCTACTGCTTGAACACTAAAGGAATCTGTAGTGCCTGTAGGTCTTACCATAAATTGAGAACTTGTAACTGCTCTAATACTTGGAACTGAACCACTCCATAATCTAACTTCTTTACCAGCACCAACTCCAAAGAATCCACCAGCCGAAAATACTTGTGTAGCATTTACTGCTATTTGGAAAACATCAGTACCATTAACTTCAAGTATAATTATACCATCTGAATCTTCTCTAATTCCTGTATTACCACCTGCACCATCAAGTAATAATCTACCTGTTCCTGATATTGACAGTTCCGCATTAACACCATCTAGATGGAAATGAGTATTAGAATCATAAGGAATATTACCAAATATTTGTTTTTCAACACCATCTGATTCATCTAATATACCACCTGTCTTGTTTCTAGTGAAATCATTTAGTGCTACAATAAAACTATCTGTATCTGCTGCTGCATGAAAACCATAAGTTTGATGTGGAGTTCCTCTATCATCATAAGCTATATTACCAATAATTAAAAAGTGATCTGTTTGATCAACACCTGCTGTAGCCACTGTAGCTCTAATAGCTGGAAAATCTGCATCCTGCCCGTTGTTGTGATAAATATTTCCCATAGAAATATGAGATTTATCAGTTGGCGAAGTTGGGTTATCAAAAATCAAAGTACCATATCTGCCCTGCTCATCAAAGGTATTTCCTATACTGATTGTTCTTTCACCATGAACTTCTAATCCCTGACTAGAAGCATCTCCTCCAAACATATGAGAAGCCATTAAAGTTGCCTCTATTGAATTATCAAAGAATCCAAGTTGTCCTCCATTATCTGCTGTTGAATTATCTATGAAACTAACTCCTATATATGAAGACCTTTGAACTCGATTATGTAATGCACCATTTGTAAGATTATCTTTTAGTATTCCACCAATAAGATACCAGTCAAATGTCATATTTACGTTAAATGCAAGAGCCCGAGCAGACGTAGGACCTAAAGCAGAATCTGTTGCTATTAAATTATTTATTAAAATTCTATTTGCACCATTAAATACTATACCAACAGAGTTGATATTTTTAATTTCTAAATTACTAAGTATTACATCATCACCTTGAATGAATAATTCTGACATTGTTGATTCTCCTACAAGATTGGCTTCGTTACCATCTATAGTTAAATCACTTATTACCACATGATCTTGGGTGTCTGTTATTCTTAATGGTCTTGTACTAGCACCTACATAGTTTCTAAATATAGTTGTGTTTCCTATACCTTGACCTTTGATATGAATATCACTACTTGTGTTTCTTGTTGTAGTCCAGTCATACGTTCCTTCCATTAATTCTACTGAACCACCGAGTGCAGGTAAAGCAGATACTGCCAAACTAAATTCAACATCATCATCAGTTCCATCTCCCGTTTGATCAGTATTTAATAAAGAAGTTGTACCTGAATCTACTGTAGCAATTTTCTGTGTAGCAGTTTGTCCTACTCCTATTGCATTAGAAAGATCATTACCATCAAACTCTGTAGCTTTCTTAAATATAATTGGAACTGTAAGATTACCACGCATAATCATAAACTCTTCATCTATAGTTCCATTTTGTGCAACTGCAATAGTAAACCATCCATCATGTGTACCTATTCCCTTCGTACTCACTCTCCAATTAAAAGAACCATATTTAACTACAGCAGCATCTGCTAAATCTCTTGAATTAAAATTATACTGTGCAATTAGATCACCAGAGTTTAATTCTTCGTCCCTGATTGAAGTCCAATTTGCCACTGTACCAACTGTTGTTATTGTTTGAGAAGCAGTGAAAAAATTATTCTGGTCTCGAACAGCAAACTTTTTCCAAGTGGTATCTCTATAGTATGGATTACCATTTAACGAATCAAAACCAATTGAACCATCAACATTTCCAAAATGAGTATCGTTTGGTTGTCCATTTTCTACTGGAATTCTTAATGTTCCTCGTGTACCTCTCTGTGTTTGTAGTGGTACTGTTTCAGCAATTCCAGAAATTATAACTTCATTAACTCTCATTCCTCTCAAATCATCAGAGGAATTTATATTAGCTAAAATAACTGGAGCGTGTGCATTTGCATTTAATACGATTACATTAGTAGGAATTACTCCATCTCTTGTAAGACAAGCAACCGTAAGTGGTACATGTCCTGTCTGAGTCGTATCTTCAAACACTTCAATAGTAACATCAGTTACGTCATTAGTTCCAGCAAGTAATCTTCCAATATAATTTCCTGAAATTGAAACTCCTGTTGCTGAACCGACTACTACATTTGTATATCCTGCTGTACTCGGTGAAGCTATCTGAACATAATCAAATACGTTTCCATCTGCTTTATTTTCAAACCATATTCCCTTATCTGTTCCACCTGAAATTACTACATATTCAAAATGATTTACAGTGGCAGCAATACTATCACCTGATACCATTGAGTTTGCATTGAATACTATTCCAACAGCTGCACCTTGAATATGTATTTTTCCATGAAACTCATTACCATTTGTTAGTGCTACCTCACCTCTTAAATGCAATGCTTGATCAAATGCTCCCTGAAAACTAAGGTCACTATAATTACCTCTCTGAGAATCTGTTAACTTTAATCCTGTCTGCCCTGTGCTACTTGATCTGAACTGAATACCATGTAGCCCAGATTCTGTTGCTGTTACTGAAACTAAAATATCACTAGCAGTAGTAGACTCAAATACTACACCTCTTGGAGTTGCAACATCACTTGTATTCGTTAATGTATCTCCATAAATATGGACATTATTAACTCCTATATTAATTCCACCAGATACATCAAAATTAGCAGTTCCTGATTTAATAGATATTGAACCACCTACTGTCATTGAAGCTATAAGTGCATTTAACAGTGTTCTGAAATCTGCATTGGTTGAATCTATTGAACCATTTAAACCAGATATTGCTGTGAAAAGTCCTCCATTATCATATATAATAAAATCAAATGAATCAATATGCGACTGGTGAGTATCGACATAATTCATAGTTGCAGCATCTTGAGCAGCAGTTGGATCTACTACGTCTGTAATCTTATTAGTTGACATAGTAAGTTCCTTAAAAATTGAAACTTTTCTTAGTGTAGGATTTGCATCTAAAGCAATATATGTTGTGTTTACATTATTTTCAGCTACAAATATATTAAGGCTTCCATCAATTGCAAGATTTGCTACTGTTTCTGCTCTACCTACAAAACCAGCATAAGTTCTTGTTCCTCCTAAATCATCTTGACCTCTAATATTAAAATCAGCTAGTCTTTCATTATCTGTAGTTGTAGCATTATGTGTTAGATATAAGAAAACATGAGTATCATCTAGTCTGTTTACATTTAATATTCCAGTACTAAAAGCCACTTGATTTGCATCGGCTGACACAAGTGTTGTTCCACCAATATCAAATATAAATTTCTCAGTAGTATCAAATTTTAAGAACGCAGTAAGTGTATCAGCACTATCACGCCAATTTATAAGTGAATCATTTTCTTGATTAATTCCTCGTCCAGTCGGTAAAGCACCATCACCAATATCCAAATGACTGTTCGCCCCACCTAATGTGATTACAGAAGCAACACCATCATGATGAAAGTGCGTATTTGCCGAGAATGGAAGATTGCCAAATATTTGTTTGTTTACTCCAGTTGCTAAATCATTAATTGCAACAGACCCTTCAAAGTCAACTAAATCATTACCGACTAGAATAATAAAATCAGTTGCTCCACCTTCTAATTGAATACCATGTTCTTGTCTTTTTGTTCCTTGATCGTCATAAGCCCTACTTCCCATTACTATAATATGATCATGACCTGCTTCAAAATTAAATCCTGAAAAAACGCCAATTGTTTCTTGACTATTATTTTTTGCAACATTACCTATATAAAGTGTATAACCACCATCACTCTTATTTTGAAAACCATGTCTTGCATTCTGAAATGAAATATTCGAACTAAAAATAAGATCCGTTCCATGATTCTCTACCCCTTGCGCATCAGTAGGAGTTATTCCTTTAATGAAATTCATAGAAATCATTCCATACTTTGAAGCTGCATCCGAGATATTAAGTTGACCACCAGAATCTCCATAATGATTATCAACATACCAATTCATAGCATTAATGAAACCTTCTGTCTTTTGATAAAATACCCCAGCACCAAAATTATGAACCGTGAGAGATTCTGTTAAAATTATTCTTTCATTTGGACTTGCATTACCATTGCCTATCCAAATACTAGATCCACTAGCTACACCAGGATCTACATTATCACTTGAAGTTAATCTTTCTGCAGTTACATCAAGAGCCGGTTGCACACCACTACCACCCAATGCAATACCAATTCTTATTACATTTTTAACTTCAATATCATGTACGTATACT
>SDBT01016303.1_pt1 | contig 11762 bp, 9 predicted proteins | sample 2277101 | NCBI WGS metagenome assembly SDBT01 (sample SAMN10404973, study PRJNA504765) | marine sediment metagenome | isolation source: marine sediment core GS10_PC15, 103 cmbsf | place: Arctic Ocean: Southern Knipovich Ridge | collected 2010
TGGGGCTTTTCCGCGGCAATCTCGACAGCCAGGCACCATTTATTATCCAGATCAGCAAAGGTGCCCGAAAATACGCGAATAAGATCATGCTAGAAGGTTTGATCCGCAGTGCAGATGAAATATACCCTGATGCTGTATTTGCGACGCACCTTGATCATGGAGACGAAGAAACATGCTATGACTGCATTGACAGCGGCTTTTATAGTTCGGTAATGATTGATGCCAGCCATGAGGAGTTCGAAAAGAATATCGGGATCACAAAGCGTGTGGTGGATGCAGCTCACGCGAAGGGTATCGTTGTGGAAGCGGAACTTGGCCAGTTAGGCGGCGTGGAAGAACATGTAAAAGTAGATGAAGCCAACGCAAAACTGACCGACCCAAACCAGGCCAAAGAATTCATCGAGCGCACCGGCTGCGATTCACTCGCTGTTGCTATCGGTACAAGCCATGGTGCATTCAAATTTTCCGGGTCACAATCGCTGCACTTCGACGTCCTTGCAGACATCCAAAAGAACCTCCCTGGATTCCCGCTTGTCATGCACGGTTCTAGCTCTGTCCCGCAGGAAGAAGTAGAACGCATTAATAAAGCCGGCGGCAGGATCCTCGGCGCAAAAGGTGTGGATGCCACACAATTCAGTCGGGCAGCCAAGCTTGGCGTTACGAAGGTCAACATCGACACTGATGGACGTCTTGTTTGGACACGCGTACATCGCGAAATGTTTGCTGAGCACCCGGAAGTATTCGACTTACGCAAACCCGGTAAGATCTTCATGGCTGAATACGCAAAATTTATCGCCGCGAAGAATGAATTTCTCGGCAGTGCTGGGCAATTGGCTGATGTACGAAAGCTTGTCTCATAATTTCAGCTGCTGTTTGAATAAGCAAGGGATCCGGATGAATGATCAGAAACGGATCCTTTTTTTTAGGATAATTTACACATATAATATAAGTGGGAGATATTTACACGTAAACAAAGGTTAAATATGGCAAAACAAAATTACCTGATTGATATGGATGGCGTGCTTATCAGTGGGAATAAATTGATCCCCGGAGCAGACAAATTCATTGATACATTAAAGAGAAAAGAGATAAAATTTCTCGTCCTGACCAATAACTCAAAATACACTCAGGTTGACCTGGCGCACCGCCTGCAGACCATTGGTTTGGATATCCAGGCGGATCAGGTCTTCACATCTGCCATGGCAACCGCTAATTTCATGAAATCACAAAAAGAGAACGGGAGAGCTTTTGTGATCGGAGAAGGCGGCCTTAATGTCGCTGTGCATAATGCTGGCATTATCATGACCGACCAGAATCCTGATTTCGTCGTCCTCGGTGAAACATTTGATTATAACTTCCGCCAGGTTACCAGAGCTGTCCGGCTGATCATTGAAGGCGCCAATTTCCTCGCTACCAACCCTGACCCGGTCGGCCCTTCCGAACGCGGTGTTGTGCCTGCCTGCGGAGCGATGGCTGCTCTAATCGAAAAAGCCAGCGGTTTTTCACCTTTCTACTGCGGTAAACCCAGCCCCTTTATGATCCGTTCCGCTCTGAATCATCTCGGCGTTCACTCAGAAAACACAATTATGATCGGAGACCGGATGGACACCGATATCGTTGCAGGCATCCAAAGCGGCATGGATACCATTTTAGTGCTCAGCGGAGTTACTACAAAAAAACAGGTTTCTAATTTTCCATATCGCCCAGGGAAAATCGTTAAATCAGTTGCGGAGATCAAGGTGTGATAAGTAATAATAAAATACTATCCGCATGTTCGCATGCGGATTCTTTATTTAATCACGGTTTTGAATTAACATAAAGCTGTATTCAAACCATAAAATCAAGGATCATAGTGACTTTTACGATAGAGTTTCAACCCCAAGGTTTACGCATAGATTTCTCTCATCCGACTAACGGATTGGATGCCGCCCGCCAGGCAGGTATTAACCTGAGCGCGGTGTGCGGTGGGGAGGGTAGCTGTGGAAAATGCGTGATTCAGCTTTTATCTGGCACGGAGAATTCTAGACCATCAGAAATTGAACAGAAACACTTATCACCAGAAAAATTAGATCGGGGCTATCGGCTCGCCTGCCAGATCACCCTCGACAGCAACATTAAAATTTACATTCCTGTAGAATCGATCATTGAGGATCAAATTCTTCAAATTGAGGGGAGTAATAGCTCCTACGCCATACACCCAGCAGTTCACCAATCCGAGCTAAAACTTAAAGAGGCACATCTAAATGATCTTGCCTCTGATTTCTCTCGGATCAAAGCTGAATTGAAAAATGAAGATTTAACCGCAGGATTAGAAGTCTTGCGCGAAATTCCCACGCTCCTTCGGGAAAATGATTGGAAAGTGAACTTGTGGACCCGAGGGAAGGAGGTTTTTCATGCGTCATCAATCCGTAATATTCACCCCCTCGGATTAGCAGTGGACGTCGGCAGCACCAAGATCGCCTGTTACCTGATGGATCTGACAAATGGAAGAACACTCACAGCAAAAGGGACGCCCAACCCACAGATCGCATACGGAGAAGATATCATGGCTCGTTTGGGATATGCCATGCAGGGAAGTGCGCAGGCCGAAACTCTTTTTCACCTCACCATTGACGCGATCAATCAGACAGCGGCAGAAATGTGTGAGCGTGTCAATTTTTTACCCGATGATATAGCCGATGGTTGTCTTGTGGGGAACACGGCCATGCATCATTTCTTTCTGAACCTACCTACCGGTTCCTTGGCTGTATCACCTTTCGTGCCGGTAATTACCGACCCAGTCTACTCATCCGCGCGGGAATTAGGAATTGCCGCCATGCCGGGCGCTTCTGTATATGCTCCGCCGGTTATCGCCGGGTTCATCGGATCCGATCACCTCGCTTTCCTCCTGGCGGCCTGCTTTGGAGAGGATCAACGGATACGGTTGGGTATTGATATTGGCACCAATACTGAGATCGCACTTCAAGCAGAAGGCAGAATTGTCAGTGTCTCCACCGCTTCTGGACCCGCGTTTGAAGGAGCGCATATTAAATATGGTATGCGTGCTGCCCCGGGCGCAATCGAGCACGTAAATATTAGCGAAAACGGAAGTGCGGAAATACAGGTGATTGGCGGCCAACCACCCATTGGCATTTGTGGGTCGGGTATCCTGGACGCGGTTGCCCAAATGCGTGCATGCAATATCCTTAACCACCGCGGCCGCATGAATAAGACAGCGCCTGGTGTACAAATCGCTGCAGATGGAAAACCTGAAATATTGTTAGGTAGATCTAAAAATTCAATCACCCTTTCCCAGAATGATGTCGATCAGATCCTACTCGCGAAGGGCGCAATCAGAGCCGGAATAGATATTCTTTTAGATTTTTTAGAAGTGGACGCTTCTAAAATAGAAGAGATTGTCATTGCCGGCGCTTTCGGCTCTCATATGCTCCCACAGCAAGCAATGGATATCGGAATGCTGCCTACAGTCCCACTCGACCGCGTAAAAACCATTGGCAACGCGGCAGGTACCGGCGCGCGCATGATGCTGGCGTCCACACTCTCCCGGACACGGGCAGAGGAACTCGCAGATCAGATAGAGTATTTGGAATTGACTGTGTATCCCGATTTTGATCTGTTCTATGCCCGAGGCATTCAAGCGTAGAACAGATGCTAACGATAAATATCAATGATTAAATATGTAAAATTGCCCGCCAATCACAAAGTAATACTTCTCATACCAACCTTATGATCAATGCGGATGCCAGGCTCAGATATATCAGGTAACCCAGCGCGTCCGTCAGCGCAGTCACAATGATCGGGGAAGCCAGTGCCGGGTCTGCCTTGAATTTCTGAATCAGCAGCGGGATCGCCACACCTGTGATAGCGGTACTGAGAATGTTGACAAGCGCCGCGATGCCCGCGATCAATCCCAGCATCACCGAACCCTTCCATACAAACGCGATCAGCATGATGATCAATCCCACAGACATCCCGTTCACCAGGCTCAATCCAAACTGGTTAAGCATTACTTTCAGCCCGTTCTTGGGTTCAATTTCTCTCAGGGCGAGGCCGCGCACAGTCACGGTCAGCGTTTGCGTCCCCGCACTTCCGCTCACACCCGCCACCAGTGGAAAGAATGCTGCCAGCGCGGCCACTTGCGATATGGTCGTTTCAAACATACTCAAAATAGCTGCCGATATGAGCGCCATGAATAGGTTCACTACCAGCCACGGCAGGCGTTTTTTTACCGCTTCTCCGATTGGCATATCAGAAGGTGTTTCCTCCGCCAAACCACCCAAGCGGTAGATATCCTCGGTTGCCTCGTCTTCCAAAATATCAAAGGAGTCATCATATGTGATCACTCCCAGAAGCTGGTTTTCCTCATTCACAACCGGGAGCGCCAGCAGGTCGTACCGTTTCATCAGGTTGGCGGCTTCTTCCTGGTCCGCATCTGCCTGCACCGAAATCACTTCCGGGGCCATAATATCTTTGATTTTCGCAGTTCCTGGGTGCGTTACCAACACACGCAGGTTAACCACACCAACCAGTTTGTCCTGCTTATCTGTGACGAATAGATAATAGATATCTTCATCATCCGGTGATAATTTCTGCAGGGTAGAAATGGCTGTTTTGGCGGTCATGCTTGTTTTCAGTACAATCGAAGCTGAGGTCATCAACCCACCAGCCGTTTCATCATCATGTTTTAAAAGCGGTTTAACCTCATCCGCCCCCAGCATCACTTCCAGCACACGGTTGGCTTTTTCCGGTTCGATATCACCCAGCAAATCTGCTGCCTCATCCGGCTCCATGTGGTCCAAGATCGAAGCCAGCTTGTCTGCTTTCAACCGCTCAGCTACTTCCGCGGCATCTTCTTCTTCTAATTCCTCTAGAATATCGGCGGAGTCCTCAACATTCAGTCTGGGCAGTAAAAAATCCTGCTCAGCCGGGTCCAGATCATCGAACACACCCGCCTGGTCTGCTGGGCGCAGCGCTTCCAGTAATTCTGCTGCGCTTTTCGGGTCTCCCCGCTCCAAAGCCGCTCGAACCTGCCCTAAAAGGATATCCACATCAATCATGTATTCTTTCATTCTGCACCTCCCATAATTTCTAAACTGCAGGTGGAAAATAGAAATACGGTCTCCAAAATGATTGGTATTCTGGTATTTGTCATTTTATTTTTACCAATATGCCTTCCACTCTTTGAGGAAGCTGACACATCCAAATTAGAAACCCTCGGAGCTCCTGCGAAACCGCGCCGAGGGTTAAACCAACCGATAACAAATATTTATGGTTTAAGCAGTAGAACCTCCCGGTGCGGTATTTTCCGCACAGTGAAGAGCCGAATCTCTATCAGGGTCAGGATCCAAATCGTTTGAATATTCTTCTCTCATTTTTTCACTTTCAAGCATTGAGTATACGTCAAACCACTTGACCAAGTCAAGGATTTTCAATATGTTTTTTAATATTTCTTGTTCTGGTTGATAGTTTTTATTTAGGATCGCCCAAGCTAGTCACTTTCCCCAGCATTGTTACAGTCTGCTTGACGAGTGGATTGCCATAGTATTCCACACTGCCGACACCGGTGATGGTGACGTCCAGTTCACCGGTAACCCATAACTGCGCGCTGCCGACCCCGCTCAGGGTCACTTTGGCTGTCTTTGATTTCAGCTTATGCCCGCTGAAATTGCCTGCGCCTGTCAGGGTCACTGAAAGATCATCGACCTTACCTTCAACAACGATTTTGCCCGCTCCCGGGATCTCGGTTTTCAGTGAATCCGCTTTCAAGTTGAACAGTTTCACACTGGAAGCGCCGGTCATTTTTAGCGCGAAATCTTTCGTTTTGATATCCTTGGCTTCCACTTCTGCTACGCCGGTTATTTCCAGTTCTTCTAGTTCCTTAACAGTGATATAAAAGCGTATATCTTGAGAGGAAAGGAAATCGAATCCTGCGCTTAGTTTTTCAACCCAATCGCGTCCGATATCAATCACCAGTTTTCCGTCAGTAACGTTAGTTGTGATCCGGTTGATGGAAATTTCATCACCCTCTATGGCAACCTTCTGCTCTTTACCTTGATTGATATAGATCTTCCCGATGCCGCGCATACTGATGCGTGTGAACGCGCCTAATTCTCGTGTTTCAGTTTTTCTCTCTGCCATTTCAGACTCCTTTAGATGATTTATACAATCACTAATATTTACGCAGGCAAATCGAAAAAGTTGCTTTATAAAATAACAGCGCAGCAGTTTGCTGTGCTTTTTATCTTTATTCAAACTAACGAAGTCCGCCCAGCGCGGAACCAATGCCTGCTCCCACGATACCGAATACGCCCAGGATATCCACCGCAATCATGGAAATGATTAAGCTGGCAACCCACCCGATCACCACAGTACCAATCGTCTGCGGCCATTCCAGGTCCAGCGCTTCTTTCACGGCAATGAACCAGGACACTAACCCGGCAATGAAACTGATTGGCCCATTTACGCACGCCAATCCGGAGGAGACCAGGCCAACAATACCCAGGAATCCTATGATGTTCCATACATATGCCAACCCAAGCGTGCGCACCATCTCTTCAAAGGTAACATCCGCGTTGAAGAAAGTTTTGCCTGCCCAACTGATAATGAACGCGCCGGCCGCGAACCCAACTACTGCAAAAATCGTACCGCCGATCATGCCCAGAATCCAGCTCGCGCCTTCAACGTGCACGAGCGCTGCGTTTGAGCCCAGCTGGCTTAGGAAAGCGACAACTGCCACAATCATCCATGCTGTTTACGTGAATGAAGCATCGTCTTCCACCTCTTTATATACTTCCTGTTTGAAGGTAAACACCTTCATAATACGATCGATCATAATAGCCTCCAGTTGTTATAAATATGATTAATATTTGGTTTAATTGCAAATAACCCACATATATGTAGTTTGATACACTGATTAAATAATAATTAGGACAGCGATCACAAAACTTTACTATTTCTGCTGCGTATATGAATTGAGAATAACCATAAAAAGGAGTACACTATGCGTAAATTCATTGCGCTCTTATTAACCATTTCTCTTGTCTTTCCCCTGGTGCTGTCCGCGCAGGCAGTTATCAGCGTAACCAGTTGGGCGCTCGACCGGCAGTTTTACATTGACGCGCTCAACCAACCGCAAGTTTACGAAACCCTCACTTCCGGTCCTATGATCGATAAATTGCTGCAGGAGAGACTGGGACTATCGCCCGAGACGGATACGTCCAAATTGGAATCTATCCTGAAAGGCATCCTCACCACCGATTATATGCACAGTCAGGTCAGCGGGTTTATCAATGCTCTCTTTGATTATCTACAGGGGAAAACCGATACCTTCGCGCCTATACTGGATGTGATTCCGCTTAAAAACGCCCTTGAAAGCAGCCAGCAGGATGCTTTCCTGATTGCTCTCGCGGCCACTCTGCCAACATGCGCCCCCGACCAGACTCCCGGTTTTGGCAGTGAAGGGCAGATCCCCTGCAAACCAGCTGGCGTTTCGGATGAGCTGCTTGTCGAGCAGGTTCTCAAGCCGGCGCTGCCCGGCATCCTCTCTGAGATACCCGATGAAATCTTATTGGAGGGTGAATTCCAGAATTTGCAGGAAACCGCCCGCTGGCGCACATTCCTCCCCGGCATAGCTGTTCCTGCCAGTATCATCTTAGGTTTGCTGGTGCTTGTATCCATTGCCGCTTGCATGTGGTACGTGACAGCGCTCATTTCAGATTCCTCCTGGCAAGTGCGCCTGCAGTGGCTTGGCTGGACACTTCTCGTGCCGGGAGTGCTGATCTTCATGCTTGGTTTCGCCACCCAGAGCGGCATCCCTGCCTACTGGATTCGGCTCGGGTTGGAGAGCGCGAACCTTTCAAACACTCCTTTCGGTCCGGAACTGAATGAGACCCTGCGCATCATCTCCATGTCCGCCCTCCCACGCGTAGCAAGCGCTTTCCAGATGGTAGGCGGCATCAGCGGTACACTATCGATCGCCCTGATCTTTTGGGGCATCGCCACCCCGCGCAAAAGACGTGAAGAACTCGAATAAACAGCATGGGCGGGTCAATGACCCGCCCTTTTTCTTTGTTTCATATCAGCTTTCGCTTTTTACTTGACAAAACTTGTCAGTTATATAATGCAGGTCGAGATCTTTCAGTAACTCAACCACACAATACTATTGTTAAAACCCGGTTTTGCATGACTAGTTATCTGTATTTTACAATGTTGTAAATTAGGCGTCAATTTATTGGAGCATTCAACGGGTATGAGGTAATGCATCTTGGATCATAGCTTTATTCTTTTGTTTCTACAGTGTGAATAGAAAGGGATCGCCACATTGGCCGTAGGGAACAGGCCTTATAACTCTCCACGGGAGAGTTTTTAGCATCACGATGACATTACTTTTATCTAAAAAGAGGCGGGGATTACCCGCCTCTCTATTATCATTCTTTATTCTTCCGCAATCTCCCGCCCTTGAGCGCTGTGATCAGGTCGCGCCGTTTGAGCGCACGCTTGCGGTCGATCTCTACCATACCGGCTTTATCATCCGCCAGCTTAAGCAGCGCCTGGGTCCACGCGCCGCTCACGACCGGCGTATGGTTCACACGCCAGCGCTCGACATATACCGGTAGTTTATCCGTGTTAGTGAGGCGGGTATGCACCACGGTCTTGGTTACACCGTAGGCTTCCACCTGGATTTCATATTCTTCCACTTCCGGCTTAACCGGGCAAATCTGCATACAGGCGCCGCATTTGATGCAGTAATAATCCGCCAGCACCAGCTCACCATTCTCGTCAATGTGCAGCGCGCGCGTCGGGCAGATATCGGCGCATGCCAGGCATCCTTCCACGCATAACTCACGCCGCAGTTCGACCTTGCCCTGCCAGGGCTGCTCGACCTTGAAAGCGCCATCGCTGGCCACCTCGCACTGCCGACAGCGGATGCAGTGGGGATCATCCACCACTAAAGTATCCTCTTTCTTGTCGTAGGTGATCACTTTCGTGGGGCAGTTATCGATCACGAAATCCACCCGCCCCATATCAAATTTATCTTTTGTAAAAACGGTTGACTGCACCAGTTCCGGGAATGTTTCATATTTGATGACTGGGTTCTCTGGTTCTCCGTTGACGGTTAGGGATATCACGCTGACAGGGCACATCTCCATGCATTCTCCACAGAAAACGCATTTTTCTGGGTCAATATCCACCACCTGCTTCTGGACCATGCGTCCATTTTCCAGCACAGCATCCACATGCGTGATAGCATCGAACGGGCAGATGGACGGGCCCAATTGACAGCCCACGCAGTTCTCAAGGTCCCACCGCATGATATAGTGGCGGGTGACCATCGCGCTTTCAAGGATGATCTCCTTTTCATTTTTTATTGCCTGAGTAATTCCTCGACCGTGCATAATCAGCTCCTATAGGTCCAACGGCAGTTCATTTAATTCTGCCAACGAGAAAACAGGTCCATCTTTGCAGATATATTTTATTCCCAAATTACAGCGTCCGCACTTCCCCACCCCGCATTTCATCCGTTTTTCAAGCGAGGTAAAGATGTTCCTGGGCGCGAATCCCAGCTCAACCAGGATGGGCAGCGTATATTTGGTCATGATGGGCGGACCGCACACTATTGCGACCGATTTTCTAGGCGACGGCGCGACATCTTTGACTACATCCGGTACATATCCGATGTGATGATCCCAGCCCTCCTCAGGCACATCAATCGCCTGGTGGATTTCCATATCCGAACGCTGATACCAGGATTTGATATCCGGTTTATAGAGGCACAAACCAGAAGAACGCACGCCATAAATGACCACAATCCGGCCATAATCTTTTCGGTTATCCGCGTGCATGATGTGCTTCGTAAGGGCATACAGGGTTGAGAAAGCGCATCCGCCGCCAATGACGACCAGGTCTTTCCCTTTCCAGTCGCCAATCGGAAACCCATTCCCCAGCGGGCCGCGCAATCCGATGCCATCACCCGCCTTCGCGTGATGGATAGTATCCGTAAAAGAGCCCACATTCTGGACCGTGAAGCGGACAAAGTTACCTTCCCAGGCAGCCGAAGCGACCCCGAAAGGCGCTTCTCCTTTTCCAAAGATCGACAGCTGGCAGAATTGGCCCGGATTGTATGCCTTGAAAAATGCATTCTCATCTTTTACCTGCTTAAAACTTAATTCGAACGACCGTAAAGAGGCGTCATCTGTCTCTTGAATGATTCGTTCTATCCGCATAGGGATTGGTTGGTAGATGTTGTTCATTTAGAAATCCCTGGTTGTATTTTTAGTGAAGTGATTTCGGAGACCATCTCACGAATATCCAGATTTACCGGGCACTGCGCCACACAGCGACCGCATCCAGTGCAACCGCTGACTCCCTCGTTATCCACCCAGTAGGCGAATTTATGCATGATGCGCTGGCGTGTGCGCCCCGCTTTGTTCGGCCTCGGGTTATGGCCGGACGCTTCTTGTGAATAAATGCGGAACATGCAAGTGTCCCAATTTCGCACCCGCTGGCTCCGGTCCACTTCATCTACGATATCGAAACAAAAACAAGTGGGGCAGAGATAAGTGCAGATACCACAGCCGAGGCAGGATTCGGAAATTTCTTTCCAGATGGGTGTGTCAAACGCTTTATATAATTTATCTCTAATCTTTTCCAGATCAGCAGGTTGGTGCTCTTTTACGACGCTGCCCTTGTGAACAGCCCGCGCGCGTTTGCTATGCGCATCGTCAGCGGGGGTCAGACTGAAGATCAGATCATCTCCTGCTTTCGTTAATGGTTTCAGAAAATACGCATCATCGAGTTCAGTGATGAGGATGTCCGAGCCTTCTTTCCCGAAAGGTCCGCTCCCGACCGTATCGCAGAAGCCAGTTTCGCACATCGACGTGCATCCAATTGAAATGATGAGCGCTTTCTCCCTTTTCTTTCCCCAATACAGGTCAAAATCACCCGCTTGATTGAATATGGTATCCAAAAGCCAGACAGAGCGGGCGTCGCATGGGCGCATGCCGAAAATAATGCGCTGTCGGGGCGAATCCTCCGGTATGGTATAGTTGCCGTTCTGATAATTGAACATAACTTCTGATTGGGGCAGAAAGATGCTTTTTGGCGGGTAGATCGTATTCCGGCTGCTGTCAAGGACTATATCTTCAGGATCCGTGATACGCTTGAACCGGATACCCTCTTTCGAAACAGCAAGCGCGATCAGATCATAGGATTTCATCCATTTCTTGATGGTTTTTTGAAGTGTGTTCTTTTTGATAATTTTAGGTGTCATGGCATAACCCTTAACATTTGAATCTGTTCTTATCATCCAGAGTGATCGTCGCGAATGGAGGCTGCTTTTCTTCATCCGCTCCCACTTCAAACCCATATAATTCTTTCATATCATCATTCAGCTTGTCGGTCAGGTAGACCATTTTTATATCCATCGGACAGGCACGTTCGCAAGCGCCGCACTCCACACAGCGACCAGTTTGGTGGAAAGCGCGGATGATATGCCATGCCTGCGTGCCTCCGGGAGTGAGCATGCTTTCGCTCCATCTGGGGGCGACATGGTCCACAAAACACTCTGTGCAGTAGCACATCGGGCATGCCTCCCTGCACGCGTAACAGCGAATGCAGCGGTCAGTTTCCTCCGTAAAAAGCTTATAGCGACCATTTGATGATTTTTTTACAAACTTATCTCCCCATGTAGGCGGGAGGTCGTCATTTTCAAATTCATTTGGCTGAATTTCACCGATAAGGACATCCACACCCACTGGTTCACG
>SDBT01016304.1_pt1 | contig 11762 bp, 10 predicted proteins | sample 2277101 | NCBI WGS metagenome assembly SDBT01 (sample SAMN10404973, study PRJNA504765) | marine sediment metagenome | isolation source: marine sediment core GS10_PC15, 103 cmbsf | place: Arctic Ocean: Southern Knipovich Ridge | collected 2010
TGTGTATCTTGAGGCGGCCTGTGAGCCGCATCAGGGAAACTATCGGATCAGGCGTTCAGAAGCGCGTCGATATCGTCCTGGCTTACGCCTTCACCTTTGTTAGCCGGTCCGTTGAGTATCTGGTCTTTCTTGCGCTTATTGCGCTTTATCTCTTTTTCGGAAGCAGGGTGCTCGGTATCTTTCGCCCCGATTGCGGCGGCAAAGCGAGCGACGCGGCTTTCGATATGCTCAAGTGTCTCAACGACCTTGGAGATTCGCTGCCCGGTGATATCCTGGAAAGAGCAGGCCTCGAAGATATCCATCACCTTGTTGTTGACCATCTGTTGATAGGCTTCCATATCGCTCGGGTCGGCCTCAAGTATGGCTTCCGCGCATTCCATGATCTTGGTGGTTGCTTCCTCGGTAGAGCTGACCACCGCGCTCAGCTCATGCCCGGCCTCGGGGATATGCTTGGAGCGCAGATCATTGGCCTGTAAATGGCCGATCTCTTCCTTGGTGTTCTTGATATACGCGGCGATTTCGCGGAATTCGCTGTAAATCTTCGAATCCAGATTATCGATGAAGGACTTCATGGAATTGATTGACACTTCCGCAAGCGTCAATATGTCCACCAGTGAAAGATCTTCCTTTTTGCGCAGACCATCTACGGTCTCGCGCACTTCGACATGAGTTTTAGAAGACATTAGTCAGGAATCCCTGTTCTGGCCCGGATTTCTAATCAAATATCCCTCGCGATCTGATGCCGCGCGGGGCCATTTAAACTAAACTACTCCCCAAAAACGGCGTCGATCTTGGACTTCAAGGTTGCAGCATTGAACGGCTTGACGATGTAGTTGTTTACACCTGCCTTTTTGGCCGCAATGACGTTTTCCGTCTTGGATTCGGCCGTCACCATGATGAAAGGTGTGCGCGCCAGTCCATCGTCGGTGCGAACTTCTTTTAAAAGCTCGTAACCCGTCATTGGCTCCATGTTCCAGTCGGAAATCACCAGGCCATACTTCCTCTGCTTCATCTTGCCGAGTGCCTCGGTGCCGTCCGCGGCATCGTCAACATCAGAAAAACCAAGCTGTTTCAGAAGATTGCGGATTATTCAGATCATAGTCTTGTAATCGTCGACAACCAGAACCGGTATTGAAAGATCAACCGCCATGTCGCTCTCCATCCCCCCATCGGGCAATTAGCTATTTCATTCACAATAACGGCGCACCGCAACACGTCAGACCATCGATAAACGGTCCAGGCAAACTCGCGGATTCTGCCACGCAAGGGGACAATAGGGTGTGGACTTAATAAATACGTTAACTGCAAATTCTTACACTCTCTGGTTGTATTCATCGGTCGGATTGAATATGGCCCATTAGCCTTATTACGCAGTTGCAGCATTAACGAGTCTCGTATATTTTGCGCTGCAATAACAATCCACAGAAGGAATCGGCGTATGGAAAATGGTGGGACCAACGGCAAGCAATGGCCGACCTTCTATTTCGAGGATTTGGAACTTGGTATGGAAGCCAGCCATACCAAGCGCATCACCGAGATCGACATTCAGTCCTTCGCCGATATTTCCGGCGACGACAATCCGGTGCATCTGTGCGACCAGTATGCCTCCGGCACCATTTTCAAAGAACGCATTGCCCATGGAATCCTGACGGCGAGCTTGCTGTCGACGGTGCTCGGCACCAAACTGCCGGGTCCAGGGTCCATCTATATCTCGCAAAGCCTGAACTTCCGCGCGCCTGTTAAAATCGACGATGAGGTCATTGCCGTGGCGCGCATCACTGATCTGCTGCCGGAAAAGGGGCGCGCGATCTTCACTTGCAACTGCCAGGTGAATGGTAAGACTGTGCTGGACGGCGAGGCGGTGATTCTGGTGCCAAGCCGCACCGAATAGGCAAGCGTCTGGGTACAGCTTTGCGCCCATGCGCTGAACGCTCAGGCCAGATGCAAACCTTTTACGACACCCAAGATTGCCCCGAAGCGCTTAAGGGCGTGGCCTTGGCCATCGGCAATTTCGATGGCGTGCATCTCGGTCATCAGGCGGTGTTGCGGGCGGCCCTCGATAGGGGCAAGGCGTCCGGCGCTACTTCCGGCGTTATGACCTTCGAGCCTCACCCGCGCTCCTATTTCCAGCCCGGCAAGCCGCTGTTCCGGCTGACACCGCCAGCACTGAAGCTTCAACTCTTCAAAGCCCTTGGTCTCGACATGGCCGTTGTGCTGCCATTCGATGCAACGCTGGCTGCACGGCCTGCTGAAGATTTTGTGCACACCATCCTGGTGGAGGGCCTGGGTGTTGCCCACGTGATCACGGGAAGCGATTTTCATTTTGGCAAAGGCCGCGATGGCAACCCGGACGTGCTGCGCGAGCTGGGGCAGAGCCATGGCTTTGGCGTTACCATCATTGAGCCGCAAGGGAGTGATGGCGGCAACTATTCCTCGACAGCTATCCGCGACAGATTGCGCGAAGGTGACCCGCGCGGCGCGGCGGAACGCCTAGGCTACTGGTGGCGCGTGGCGGGGGAGGTTATCGGCGGAGACAAGCGCGGGGGCGGGCTTGGGTTTCCCACAGCTAATATCGCGGTCCCTTCGGGCTTCGCGCTCAAACACGGCATTTACGCGGTGCGGGTACATACCGGTGGCGGGCGCTATAACGGTGCGGCCTATCTCGGCACGCGGCCAAGCTTCGATGATGGCGATCCCGTCATTGAAACCTTTCTGTTCGGCTTTGATGGCGATCTCTATGGGCGGGAGATTGAGCTGGAGGTGATCGAATTTCTGCGCGGCGACGAGCAGTTTGAAACCACCGAAGCGCTCATCGCGCAGATGAAGGCAGACTGTGAAGCGGCGGAACAAACTCTTAGCCATCTCGATGAGAACGATCCTTTTGCGCCGGGCCTGCTTGGCGGCGCGCCGGACGGGTGTTAGAAGGCGGCTCCTGAATCCGAGGGTCGGAAAAACCGAATCATGGCCAAGCAAGATAACGGCAAGGGCGAGGGTCGCGATTGGCGCGAAACCCTGTTCCTGCCCAAGACCGAATTTCCCATGAAGGCGGGGCTCCCAACGCGTGAGCCGTTGCTGCTGGAGCGCTGGGAGAAACTGGGCCTGTTTGAGCGCCTGCGCACTGACGCCAAGGGCCGCGAGAAATATATCCTCCATGACGGCCCGCCCTATGCCAACGGGCATCTGCATATCGGCCATGCGCTCAACAAGATCCTCAAGGACATGGTGACGCGCTCAAAGCAGATGATGGGCAAGGACAGCAATTACGTGCCCGGCTGGGACTGTCACGGCCTGCCTATCGAATGGAAGATCGAGGAGCAGTACCGCGCCAAGGGCAAGGACAAGGACGCGGTGCCGGTCAACGAGTTCCGCGCCGAGTGCCGCGAGTTCGCGGCGCACTGGATTGACGTGCAGCGCGAGGAGTTCAAGCGCCTCGGCGTCGAGGGCGACTGGGACAACCCTTACACCACCATGTCATTCGATGCCGAAGCTACAATCGCCGATGAGCTGATGAAATTCGCCATGAACGGGCTGCTCTACCGTGGCTCGAAACCGGTGATGTGGTCGGTTGTCGAGCGCACCGCGCTGGCCGAGGCCGAGGTCGAATATCACGAACACACCAGTCCAACGATCTGGGCGAAGTTTCCGATCAAAAAGGATAAGCCACCTGTGGTTGGTCCAATGGTTGATGCTGACAAGGAATCCGCAATTGATGCATTGGACCGACTGATGTCGGCGTCTATCGTCATTTGGACCACCACGCCCTGGACCATTCCCGGCAACAGGGCGATCTCCTATTCCTCAAAGATTGACTATGGCCTCTACGAAGTTGTTTCGGCTGAAAATGAATTTGGTCCGCAGCCGGGCGAGAAATTCCTATTCGCGAAGAGTTTGGCGGATGGATGCGCTGATAAGGCCAAGTTGACGATGAAGCTGGTGAGTGACGTACCGGCTGATGTTCTGTCCGAGTTAACCTGCCATCACCCACTCCGCGATCTCGGCTTTGATTTCGATGTGCCGCTGCTGGCTGGCGATCATGTCACCGAGGAAACCGGCACCGGTTTTGTCCACACGGCACCCGGTCATGGCCGCGAGGACTTTGACGCCTGGATGGAGAACCGCGTGGCGCTTGAGAGCCGCGGTATCGACACGGCCATTCCCTACACGGTCGATGAAGCCGGGTTTTTCACAGAGGCCGCGCACTCATTGGCAGGCAAACGCGTGGTTGACGACAAGGGCAAGTTCGGCGACGCCAACGACGCTGTTATTCAGGCGCTTATAGAAGCAAATGCCTTATTCGCCCGTGGCCGCCTGAAACATGACTATCCCCATTCCTGGCGTTCGAAGAAGCCGGTGATCTTCCGCAACACGCCGCAATGGTTCATCGCCATGGATAAAGACATTCAAGAGGCGGGGAGTGCTGAAGGCACGACAGGGAATAGAAAAAGTGTGCAAGGAGACAGTCTGCGCACTCTCGCCCTGAAAGCCATCTCCGATACCCGCTGGGTGCCGGCGTCTGGCGAAAACCGCATTACCGGTATGATTCAGTCCAAGCCCGACTGGGTGCTTTCGCGCCAGCGCGCCTGGGGTGTGCCAATCACCGTGTTCCGCAATAGCGAGACCGGGGAAGTCATCCCCAACGCGGAGTTCGCCAAGTCGGAAGAGTTGATTGCCCGTATCACGGATGCTTTCGCAAAAGAGGGTGCCGACGCCTGGTTCGCCGATGGCGCGAAAGAGCGTTTCCTTGAGGGAATCGCGGACAATCCGGGAGACTGGGAGAAGGCCGACGACATTCTCGATGTCTGGTTCGACTCGGGCTCGACCCACGCATTTGTCATGGAGAGCCGCGAGGATTTGAAGACCAATCGCGTTGCAGATGGCGGCTCGGACCGGGTGATGTATCTGGAAGGCTCCGACCAGCATCGTGGCTGGTTCCATTCATCCTTGCTGGAGAGTTGCGGCACGAGAGGCCGCGCGCCTTACGACGATGTGCTGACCCATGGCTTCGTCATGGCTGAAGACGGGCGCAAGATGTCCAAGTCGCTTGGCAACATCGTCGCGCCGCAGGATGTCATCAAGCAGAATGGCGCGGAAATACTGCGGCTGTGGGTGGCGAGCTCCGACTATTCGGAAGATTTACGTATCGGTCCGGAAATCCTGAAAAGCAGCGTCGATGCCTACCGCAAGCTGCGCAACACCATCCGTTTCATGCTGGGTAATCTGCATCACTATGATGAGGCGTTCGCCGTCGAGGCGAAGGATATGCCTGAGCTTGAGCGCTATATGCTGCACCGCCTGAGCGAACTCGACGCACAGGTGCGCAGGGACTATGATGACTTTGATTACAAACGCATTTTCTCCGCCTTGTTCAATTTCTGCACCATCGATCTCTCGGCCATTTATTTCGATATCCGCAAGGATGCGCTTTATTGCGAGCCCCATGACAGCATCGTGCGCCACGCCAGCCTGACGGTGACAAATCATCTGTTTTCCTGCCTGACGGCGTGGCTCGCACCGATCATGTGTTTCACCATGGAAGAGGCCTGGCTGACGCGACATGCTGATGAGGATACGTCCGTCCATCTGCGACAGTTCCCTGATGCACCGGAGGGTTGGCGCGACGATGCGCTGGCGGAAAAATGGCGCAAGATTCGCCAGGTGCGACGGGTGGTAACGGGTGCGCTCGAAATCGAAAGACAGGAAAAACGCATCGGTTCGAGCCTCGAAGCAGCACCGGAAATTTTCATTTCCGATGAGGCGCTCCATCAGGTTGTTGCCGGTTATGACTGGTCGGAGATTGCCATCACCAGCCAGGCAACTCTCACCAGGGGTGAGGGGCCTGAGGGTGCCTTCGCGCTGAATGAGGTTCCCGGTGTCGCGGTGGTGCCGAACAGGGCGGAAGGAAACAAATGCGCCCGGTCCTGGAAAATTCTCCCCGAAGTCGGGTCCGATGCCGAGTTCCCCGACCTCACGCCGCGCGATGCCGAAGCGGTGCGGCAGTTCGATGCCCGCCAGCTGGCGGCGGAGTAAGGCAGGCTCATGGCAAGTGACCATTGGCCAATCCGTTTCTGGGGTCCGTTGAGCGCTCTGGGGGTTTCCCTCGGTGTGGTCACGGCGCTTGTTGACCAGGCTAACAAATGGTGGATGCTGAAAGTTTTCGATATTGAAGCCAAGGGCAGCGTCGCCGTGACGCCGTTTCTCGACCTGGTGATGGTCTGGAACCGGGGCATCAGTTACGGGCTGTTTCAACAGGGCAGTGCACTGGGGCAGATACTGCTGGCCGGCTTTGCCGTTGTCGCGGTGGTTGCACTCACTTTATGGCTGGCGCGCATGACTTCGCTCATTGGCGCGGCTGGCGCCGGACTGGTCATGGGAGGGGCTGTCGGGAACGCCATAGACCGGCTGGTGCATGGCGCCGTGGCCGACTTCTTTTCCTTCCACGCCGGGGATTTCTACTGGTACGTCTTTAACGTTGCTGATGCAGCAATCGTTGCCGGGGTCGCCGGACTTATGTATGACTCGATATTCAACAGCCACAAAAAGGTCTCAAAGACCTCATAGTGGCTCATTAGGTTAAGATAATTCGCTAAAATAGCGGAGTTTGGGCCGTTAGCCGGATGCATAATGTGACCAGCACCATAAAACGCCTGTTGCTCGTGCCGGCCTTTGCCGTGCTCGCCTTCCTTGGCGGGTGCGGGAGTGGCGTTCAACTTGAAGGCCCCGGCTTTGAAGCTCTCGGTCTGACGAGCAAGAAGCAAACAAGCGACAAGAAAGTGCCTGACCGGGCCCCGCTTCTCATTCCCCCGGATCTCGCGCGTCTTCCCGCACCTCAACAACCGACCGCTTCCGCGCCACCTTCGAACTGGCCCAAAGATCCTGGTGAAGTCAAGAAGGCTGAGGCCTCGGTAGCTGAGAAGAAGAAGAGGGATTATCAGGACTATGGCGACTGGAGCAAGGAAGCGGACATAGACGAGTTTGATAAACTTATGGATCCGATGGAGCGTCATAAAGAAGGGTTCCTCGACAAATGGTTTAAGGGCCAGAAAGATAACATTACGGTTGATCCGGGGGAACGATAACGATAATTAAGCTGCAGATACGAATTTTTTGCACATTCTCGGTATGTTTCTCGGAGTTTCTGGATCCTGAACATTATTTAACTGGTAGCTTCGCTCGCACACCCCCATATTGAGAATCAGAGACACGTCCTATGGCGTCGCTCCGATATTTTTGAACTTCAAACATAACAAGCCCGGTCCTGCTCATGATCCTGGAACAAATTTCAAGCCCGCCAATTTGGCGTGCCGGTTTAATGGCAATCTGTGCTATCGCCGCGGCCATGACTCTTGCTCTTCCAATTGATTCATCGCACGCGGCGTCATCGAACGTATCCCATTTCAAATTGAAGAACGGCATGGAGGTGGTGGTCATTCCCGATCACCGGGCGCCGGTTGTCACGCATATGGTGTGGTACCGGGTCGGCGCGGCGGATGAGCGACGCGGTGTGTCGGGCATCGCCCATTTCCTTGAGCATCTCATGTTCAAGGGCACAAAAAAAATCGCGCCGGGTGAATTCTCGAAAATCGTCGCCCGAAATGGCGGCCAGGACAATGCCTTCACGGGCCAGGATGCGACATCTTACTTTCAGCGCGTGGCCAAGGACCGCTTGCCGCTGGTGATGGAGATGGAAGCTGACCGCATGGTCAATTTGCGCCTGCTGAAAAAGGATGTTGAAACCGAGCGCAAGGTCATTCTGGAAGAGCGCCGCTCGCGGGTTGAGAACGATCCCTCGAATATCCTGAGCGAGCAAATGAACGCCGCACTCTATCAGTCTCACCCCTATGGCACTCCGATTCTCGGCTGGGAACATGAAATGCGGACGCTCGACCGCAAGGCGGCAACGGATTTCTACAAACGCTATTACGCACCCAATAACGCCATTCTCGTCGTCGCCGGCGATGTAACGGCGAGTGCGGTCAGGAAGCTGGCCAAGGAGACCTACGGGAAACTCAAGCCCCGCAACGACCGGGTCCGGACTGCGCGGCCCAAGGAGCCGCCCCACCGTGCACCCATCAGGATGTCACTGGATGACCCGCGTGCAGGGCGTGCAACTGTGCAGCGTTCCTATCTCGCACCGAGCTATGCCTCATCCGAGCCGGGTGAAGCCGAAGCGCTCGATCTGATGATGAAGATCCTCGCCTCGGGCACCACGAGCAAACTTTACAAGCGCCTTGTCGTCGAAAAGAAAATGGCGGCCTCGGCGGGTGGCTGGTTCAGCGGTAGCGGGTTGGATGGAGGCAAACTTGGTGTCTACGCGGTTGCATCGGACGGCGTCGAGATAGCTGATGTGGAAAAGGCGATTGACGCGGTGCTTGCTGAATTCATTGAAAAAGGCGCCACCCAGAAGGATCTCATACGCGCGCGCAACTCATATATAGCCAGCCATATCTATGGCGGTGACAATCAGGTGCAATTGGCGCGGCGCTATGGGTGGGGTCTCGTCAATGGCAGGACGATTGCTGATATCGAAGAGTGGCCAGAGCGGCTGGAAAAAGTCACGCTCGAAGATATTCGTCGCGTGGCCATGAAATATTTCGATATGAACCAGTCCGTAACCGGCGTGCTGCGTCCTCTTGAAAAAGACAAAACGGACGCGAAAAAGGCCGCAATTGAGGGTCGCAAATCTTAGAGACGGATATGATGCAACGTTTCATGATCTACATTACTGCATGGACGCGCCGCACGGCATGCGCTGGCGGTCTGCTTGCCGCGCTTGTTTTGACCATGGTGTCAGTGACGACGGCTGAGGCAAAAATGAACATACAGGAAGTGACGAGCCCGGGCGGTATCAAGGCATGGCTTGTGGAAAGCCGGCAGACGCCCCTGATTGCCATGCGTTTCGCTTTTTCCGGGGGCGCAGCGCAGGACACCGATGGAAAGGAAGGGATTGCCAACTTTGTCTCAGGCATGCTGGACGAAGGCGCTGGTGACCTCAAATCTGTCGATTTCCAGGAACGGCAGGAAGAGCTTGCGATGCGGATGAGTTTCGAAGCAGGCCGTGACATGTTTACCAGCAGTTTTCAGACACTCACGCGCAACGCCGAGGAAGCAACGGAACTTCTCCACCTGGCGCTCACCAGGCCCAGATTTGACGCCGACGCGGTTGAGCGAGTCCAGAAACAGATTTTGACGGGTCTGAAATTTGACCAGAACGATCCTCGCCGGGTTGCCTCGAAAGAATGGTTCAAGCTGGCTTTCAAAGGCCACCCATATGCCCGGCCGGTGAAAGGTTCCTTGGAATCGGTTGCGAACATCGGACGTGATGATCTGGTTAATTTCGTTCGCAAGGTCTTTACCCGGGATACACTCAAGGTCGCGGTGGTCGGCGACATAAATGCCGAAACGCTTGGGTCTATGCTTGATCGGGTTTTCGGTGATCTCCCGGCGGTCTCAGACCTGAAGCCCATCGCTGAAGCCGCACCCCCCGCGGGGCCGCAGCGCAAGGTGATCGAGATGAATGTACCGCAGTCGGTCGCGGTTTTCGGTCATGGCGGTTTCAAGCGCAAGGACAAGGACTTCATCTCGTCTTACGTGCTGAACTACATTCTGGGCGGCGGCGGTTTCAACTCGCGCCTGACCGAAGAAGTGCGTGAAAAACGAGGACTTGCCTATTCGGTCTACAGCTATCTCTCCCCATATCGGCACGCAGCGATCTATGCCGGCAACGTGGCTACGGAGAACAAGTCCATGATGCAGTCACTCGAAGTGATCGAAAATGAGTTGAAGCGTATGGCGGACAAGGGCCCGAGCGCGAAAGAGCTGAAGAATGCCAAGCAGTATCTAACAGGTTCCTATCCGCTGCGTTTCGACACCAGCTCGAAAATCGCCAGCCAGATGATGTGGGTTCAGATCGAGGACCTGGGTCTTGAATATTTCGATACGCGCAACTCCAAGATCGAGGCCGTGACGCTTCAGGACATTCGCCGCGTGGCCAAACGGCTGTTGAAGGCGGATGGTTTGATCGTGACAATTGTCGGCAAGCCCGAGGGTGCAGCCAGGAAGCCCAAGAAGAGCTGATCCATTCAGGGTCTGGACAAAAGCTCCTCATCCACAAAGTGAGTGTCTGAAGCAGGCCCTATTTGCTAGGCTCTTGGCGATCCAGTGATTCCTTTAAGGTTCCACCGCATGCCGATAGTACAGTCGATCGAAGGCTGCATGGAGGCAGCCATCGGCGCTGCCGGCCTTGAGCCGTCCACGTTTCAGGGCCGTCTTGAGAAACTCGACAGGGCTCTCGCGCAGCTCAGGACACATTATGAGCGCGGCACGCTGCCGCTGCTGGGTGTTCCCGAACAAACTGACGATATCGATGAGGCGGATGATGCCCTGGCGCGGCTGAACGAAGACGCCAGGACTCTTATTTTCTTTGGTACGGGTGGCTCGAGTCTCGGCGGACAGATGATCGCGCAGCTTGGCGGCTGGTTTATCCCTGGCGAGCAACGTAGCGACCAGACGCGCCGACCGCGCACCCGCTTTTACGATAATCTCGATCCGCGCACCCTTGAGGCTTCATTTTCCATACTGGATCTGGAGCACACGCGCTTCATCGTTATTTCCAAGTCCGGCAACACGCCTGAGACGCTGGTGCAATTCTTCACTGCCCTGCAGGCTGTGAAGGCGGCGGGGCTTGAGGCAAAGATACCGGACCTTTTCCTCGCCCTGACGGAACCGGCGGTGGATGGCGCGCCGAATGGCTTGCGCACGGTGTGTGAGGACCATGCGATCCCGATACTAGACCATCATCCGGGCATCGGCGGGCGTTATGCCGGGCTGACAAATGTCGGACTACTGCCGGCGCTGGCGCGCGGTCTTGATGCCAAGGCCATACGGGGTGGCGCGGCAGAAGTGGTTTCACAACTCATGGCCGCCCCAGATGCGGGCAGCTTTGCACCGGCCATTGGCGCTGCGGTGAGTGTAGGGCTGGCGCAAGACAAGGGCGCGCGCGTGCAGGTGATGATGCCCTACTCAGACCGGCTCGGGCGTTTTGCCGACTGGTATGTGCAGCTGGCGGGGGAGAGCCTCGGCAAGGGGACTAAGGGTTTTACGCCGGTGGCGGCACTGGGTCCGGTCGATCAGCATTCGAGCCTGCAACTTTATCTCGATGGTCCGCGCGATCACATGATCACGATTCTGCGTACGTCATGCGATGGAACGGGACCGGTTGTCGATGTCTCGCTTGCCGAACAGGCAGGTGCGGCCTATCTCGGCGGGCGCAGTGCCGGTGATCTGGTTGCCGCACAGCAGCGGGCCATTCCACAGGCATTGATCGATGCAGGGCGGCCTGTGCGCACGATCGACATTGAACGCCTTGACGAAGGGACGCTTGGCGGACTCATGATGCATTTCATGCTGGAGGTGATTCTTTGCGGCCATCTGCTCGAGGTTGATCCTTTCGATCAGCCCGCCGTTGAGGCTGGCAAAGTTTTGACGCGGCGCAACCTGGAAAGCCGCGATTAAGGAGAAACAGCGTGGCCGTTCGCCAACTGCCACCATCACTGATCAACCGTATTGCCGCGGGCGAGGTTATTGAGCGTCCGGCCAGCGTTGTGAAGGAGCTCGTTGAGAATGCGCTCGACGCGGGCGCCGAGCGTATCGAGATTATCACGCGCGGCGGCGGGCTTTTGTTTTTGAGCGTGAGCGATGATGGCTGCGGGATGGATGCACACGATATCGCCCTGGCCGTGCAGCGCCATGCGACTTCAAAGCTC
>SDBT01016305.1_pt1 | contig 11761 bp, 6 predicted proteins | sample 2277101 | NCBI WGS metagenome assembly SDBT01 (sample SAMN10404973, study PRJNA504765) | marine sediment metagenome | isolation source: marine sediment core GS10_PC15, 103 cmbsf | place: Arctic Ocean: Southern Knipovich Ridge | collected 2010
AGTGTGGCGTGAGAAATTGGAGATTGCTTTGAAGGCTCTATCTAAAAGTATTGCATAGAAACTTGAAGCCCTTGTGGTTATCTTGTTCTTTCACTCCTTTATGTGTCCACAGGGGCTTTTTAAGTGTCACACTAATTTTAAGAAAAGAATTTCTATGAAACAAAACACATTGTCTGGATAAATCTATTATTATTTTCACTGTTTTCTCAAGGATGTGGAAGGTTTATGGGGATATCGACACACGAAGGAGGTAAAAGGTTTTTCATTGAGCTCGTGCAGTTCGGCCATAGAAAGAAAAAGCCCAGAGTGTTGCGAAACCGGAGGGGAACAAATGATCGTACATCGGACTATCGCGTGGATCTTACAGTGACACACGAAAAGGTTCAGAATTCACACCTTTTCTGAACGTTTCTGGTACGTATACGTGGTACGTATGAATTAATCACGTTTTATAAGCCTGACAATATGCAGCATATAACAAACAACGCCCAATTACTAGACGGTGATACTTATCAAATTTTAGAAACAATGTCTGGACGGGGAATAAATACACTTCCTTCTTGCAGCCGAAGATACACCCTTTGTGTTTCGATGAATCTCTCTATTGAACGCTCATGTGAATCTGTCGGAGGCTTTTATCTCTAATTATGAAAATTTTATAAGATTTTTCCAAACAAGTGTCAATGTTAGGAAGTTATCTGGTATTTTGTGTATGCAACACTCTATCTTTAATTGAGACATTAACAAATCCACACACTTCTCAACAAACAACTGTTTTTGAAATCCAATTTATTCGCGGATACGAATTCTTACGCACTCGGCAGACTGGGCTGACTGGAGTAAAAACACAAGTATTTTGATAACGATGTAACTACTCTCTGGCTTTTATTCTGTGCGCGAGGTTCTTGCGCCTGATTTCTGTCTCTTCCGCGACAAGTGACGAGAAAGATCTCCAGGGCTCGGCCGCCGGATTAACCAAAGATGATATCCGGTTGAGAAGCGGATTCGCCCGCTTGCTGTCGCGAGGCGAAACCTCAACCTTGACGGCATAGTCTAATGGATTGACCTTTTCATTGTACAGGCGAACATGAGCGCAATTCAAAGCTTTGTCAACCAGCATCACGGTTCCGCCGTGAAGTGGTTGTGGTTTTACACTCTCAACTACCCACCCGCCCGTATTGTAGGCGTTGATGGCCTTGCGCGATGTCTTCTTTTCCAGTGTTTTCGAAAACGGCTTGTGCGTATGGCCGAAAACAAACGTAATATCCGACGGCATCTTACGGTTCTGTTCACCCCGGATTTGTTCTCTAAGTGTACCATCGAAATACCATCTGAGTCCCTCGTCGATCTTGTCGCTCAGAGGATTCTTGGTGTCTCTTCGCTCCAGCACTTTGGCCTGCTCATTGACGAAGGCGGTTGCCGCCAACTTGAGTACAATCTTTGCACCGCGATCGTAGCCGGGCAGATTATATTTGCGTTCAAGGTTGTCTATGAAATCGTGAAGGAATTTCTTGAACTGCTTCGGATCGTACATTTTCTCATAGACACGCTCAATAGCCTTACCAGCCTCGCCGGAGCGGCCGAGGGCAGACCAGAAGAAATCAATCCATGCGAAATTCTCCCCTTCTATGTCCCAGATGGTTAATGGCTCCCGACGCTTGGGAAAGGCCAACGTTCGAAACGTCGTCATCAGACGATATAAAGGATCTAGGAAATGCCCATGGTGGAAAACAACGCATCTGGATGCATTCTTGTTCAGCTTCAGCAGTCCGAGATTAGGATAAGCCACTTGAATTTCAGCCTCCGAGACATCTCTCCTCCGCACCAACGTTGTCAGAAAATTGCTTGGGACAGAGCCGTGCCCCTTTGCGGCAAACATATTCGTAACCTGCCACGGAGCATCGAGTTGTTTCTTTTTGGATTTGCCGAGGTGGTTAATGTACTGCATCTCGCGAGCCGTCTCCCAGAAGTGATGATCATGGTTTCCGGGAACATAGATGATCTCATTGTCGAAGAGTTCTTTGCCCTTCTTCATCGTTAGCTCGATAAAGCGTTCGAAGGCCATGGCGGCCTCTCTGGTTGAGCACAGAGCCAGCTCGAGGATGTCGCCGTTTAGAATCAGTTTTGGCTTCTTTTTCCCTCGATTTTGTGAAACCAGTGACTCAAGACACTTCACAAGCTGCTTGAGAACCGGGCTGGGTTGACTCGTGTCAATCTTGCTGGTGCCTACTTTGAGGTTGGTTAAAAGGCTGTCTTACTCACCGAAGTGCATATCTGAAAGACAAACATAAGCAATATCAGCCATGGAACTATCTCCTTACTGAAGATTATTTATTGATTAATGATAAGGCTCATGAGCCAAAAACACAATACTTCCTTCTATTTAAAGCGTATGCCCCCCTTTAATGAGAAGGTGATCTTCATCAAACTTTTAGTATCTCATTTTGAATATCGGGAGCTCTGGATTTGCTAAAATATTGAACACAGGCTCTTTCATCCTCTGAACTCATATAGGAACTATGCTGATATTCAGGGGAAAGTCCGAGTGATATAAGTTTGTCCTGCCATAGTGGGTTGTAGGGTACTAGAGAACATTCCTGAATATTGTGGCTGTGCAAGAACTGTGAAAGAGCAATGAGATTTCCCCTTGTAGCTGTAATATTTGGGACAAGAGGAATCCTGGGAATTATAGGTACCTGTACTTCGCGGGTCAGGCTAGCAAAGTTTTCTATAATTATCTGGTTTGCGTGCCCGGTATAACGGCGGCTCTCTTCATCGTCAATGAGCTTGAGATCAAAATAGATCAAGTCCAGATAAGGGAGAATCTGCGTCCTGAAAGTTTCCAAATTAAAAAAACCGCATGTCTCCAGTGCAATATGAATCCTCTCTCTTTTCAACTCTTTTAAAAAATAGCGTAAAAAGGGCATCTGCATAGTAGCCTCACCACCGGAAAGTGTAATACCGCCATTTGTTGACCGATAAAAGGGCTTGTCGATTAAAACCCTGTAGAGAAGCTCTTGCCTACCAATCCAATACCCGGCTGGTTCAAGCGCTTTTGTGGGACAGACTTTAAAACAATTGTCGCAGCGAGTGCAAGCCGAATGGTCAACTTGAAGAGAGTTGTCCAGTCGGAGGAGGCATCCAGCTTCACAGACATCAATACAGGGAGTGCCGCATTTGGATGGTCGGCAGAGTTTAGTGTTAAATAAAAGCTCTGCTTTCTTTGACTTGCCTTCCGGATTTTGGCACCATATACAGGAAAGGGGACAACCTTTGAAAAAAACTGTAGTCCTTATTCCCGGCCCATCCTCACTGCAATCTCTCTTGATATCGAAGATCAGGGCATTTTGTTCCAGAAATTCAGTCCCTGTTTTATCCATCGGGGTCTTCTCCTTACCATAAAAAAAGACAGCTGATTTAGGCCTAGCCCAGACAAGCTGGATAAGTACCTACACAAAATAATTTTCTGCCAGAAAAACGCAGAAAATTGTTTCTAAGGTACTAAAGTTTGGGCAAATCAACTTCGCTTTTCACATTTTGCGCTATGGCGCCCAGCTTGAACAGGTGCCCTATGTTTCCTGTTAATTGAACAACGTTATTCAGCAGCAGATCAACCATATCCACATCGGGTTGCTTCAAAAGCCCTTTAATCGATTTAACGTCTTTGAAACGGATGACAAGGTCAACCTGGTCCTGATCTTTTTCAATCCGGTCTGCCTGATTCTCCTTCAATGTCTCAGTAGTAATAACAGAGACGGGATCCAGAAAGGTTCCCAAAGGAGTTTTTTTATAGAGTTTGCCCGGCTGGGGGCAGAATTTCAGCAACACATTCATGTCATCGTCTGGCTTTTTCGTTCGGATAAGGAATTTGCCCTGATAGTATCTTTTGCCTCCCGGAACTGTGAAATCTTTTATTACAAAATTTTCGTTAAAAAAGGTTTCGGCTTTTTCAGGTTGACCCCGATTGAAGATACTGTCCCACATCAAAAAGCCAAAGCCGAGCTTCAGCAGTTTTGCCATCCCCTCGGCAAGAAACCGGCCTCCGGCCCGGTCCATTAACTCAGACACCGTGCTATTGACAGCGCCGAGCTGCATGATCTGGTTTATTTCTCTTGAAAAACGTGGAAATGCAGCGTGCATGGCTATCCTCCTTTTTAAATTATAATGAGACTAAGGCGTGTTGCTCTTTTCCGGTTTCCAGTGCGAAGTTGGCGCGGTCTATAATTTCCTGCCTCATTTCGGGACTCAATGTTACAAAATAGGCCGAATAACCAGCCACACGAATCATCAAATCTTTATAAGGTTCAAGGGCGGCCTTTTCAGCCTCACCGGCCCCCGGCTTGCTTGCAGCTGTTGCGACCACATGGGCTTTTTTGAATTCTTCAATTGGGGTAATACAGAGCTGTACAAGTACGCCGTCTTCATCCTCGAAGGTCTTCATATACCTGGCAAACAGTGCGGTGTCCTCCTCAAAATGCGTCCTGTCACGTGTTGTCAGGCTGAGGTTGTAGGTGTAACCATTTTGCACCGTGTTGGCGTTTACTTCGGCAACCGAGAGTATATGATCGAGAATCATTACAGGGTCGCCGTTTCTCTTCACCAGACAAGCACATGGGGTGATGCCGCTGGCAAAGGACTGGCCTTTCTTTCGGCCGTTGGGTGTCGCCTTGGAAAGCATCCCGAAACCTGCATGGTTGGTCATGCTCCAATATCCGGTCAGATAACGGCCTCCCCTGTGGGTCCTGTATTTATAGTAAGTATCCTGAACTATGCCGGTTATAAGGTTTGTGTAATCAAGGGCGATGGAGTTGTCGTAAATGCCGCCTGGCGTCCTGTCTACACCTGCGCCGTATTTTGGAGTCAGGCGTATAGCTTCTTTTATCTCCTTCACTTTTTCCCGCGTAAGAGGGGCATCCGACTGTTCCGTATCATCATCAAACCAGTCTTTCATCCTGAGCGCCAGCGATTCCCAGATGCTCTCCTTTTTTTCCTGTGGCAGAGAGTCTTCGTCAAAGTCTGCTTTCATCGCCGCAAGGAGCTCTTCGGCAGTCATCTTCCCGCCGAAAACCAGGTAATCGATGACACAAAAGGCATCTATTACATCGGCCAGACCAATAACGGCCACACCGGCGGAATTATATTTGGCGCCTCCTGCGGCAAGATCACGGAATGAGGCACCATTAGCGTCTGGGGTGTTGGTGGGGCCGGTAAAAAGCCCTGAAAGGAAAGGGACCGGCCTGACCTTTTCAGTAGTCCTGCCGAGATAGTTATTGTTTTGAACAGTATGTCTGGCCATTTCATCCATCTGGAAACGAAATGCCTCCACGAATTCATCCATCGATTTCATCTGAACGAGCAGTTTTGAGGTATATTTCTCTTCATCGTAAAAAAGATTCGGTGAATCGTCGGTAACGCCGTTGCTCCGGTGCTTGCCGCCATAGATTGCCAGCTCCAAAACGGCAGGGAGCACCAGCAGCGTAGAGCCTGTGTTGCCGTAATGTTTATGGGCCGAGTTTTGCTCAATACAGCCGATAGATGCATATTCGTGCGCATCTTTTAAGGCCTCTTCCCTGTCGATACCCTCATGGGCACCATAGTAATTAGCCATCGACTGAGCAACCGGCACATCGCCGTGAATGGCCGGAGTAGCCCTTGTCAATATGTTAACCTGACAGAGCCGCTTGAGATAAGGGCTTACTGTGCCTGCCGGAAGAGGGTTCCCGTCGGCATCCCTGTGGTGAATATCCTTGTGATAGCGCGCGTGGACATTAGGATCGCGAATGGCAAGCAGTTCTGTTACCTTGAGAATAATATATGTCATATCGTTCACTGCGTCTACAACCTTGCCATTTTCAAAGCTGCTGCCGCCGACAGTCAGTGCCTGGTTGGAGCCGCTCCCTGCAAAGAGTTTTTCAGACTCCTCGGTAGAAAGGGGAACATGGTCGCAGCAGCGGAGAAAGAAGTGACATACAAGCTCTACTGCCCGCTCAGTATAAGCCTTTTTATCCTTGGGATTGTCCAGTTTTACAAAGTCTGATAGATAGAAAGAGTTGAGCTGTTGATCGAGCCTGCCTATGGAGAAACCAAAATTGGTGTTTTCCTGTAACAAGAGGTGATAGCAGATCCATATGCTGGTCAGTGCTTCATGAAGGGTCTCGGCCGGCCCGGAAGGGACCTTCCGGCAGATTTTGGCAAGTTCAGCGTTTCCTACTTCTTCTGCTTGGTCGGCCAGACGTTCGGCATATGTATTTGCGCCTTCGAAAACCTTTAATACCCCCTTAAGGAACTCTTTCTGCTCATCAGTACCCGCCGTGCCATCTTCCATATCTTTCAAAGCCCTTTGCATTAAACCATTTAGGCCATACTTCAAAAGGCGGTCAAAATCCGGAACCGTGTGGGAGACGCAAGTCGCTTTGTCACTGAGAAAAAAGGCAACCCGCTCGAATATCTCCTGGCATTTGGGCGTCTCACCCGCTTTCTTCCTTAAAGGCGGATCGATAGAGTTCCCGCGGTCTACAATGTCTCTCGCCTCATCCTTAAAATCATCGGTATCGTAATCGCTGTAGCGGGCTTCCTCCTGCACTGTTCTTCGCTCCAGCCAGTAGGGAAATATTTCATTGTTGAGCCGTTCGGCAACTTCTCGTTTGATCTTGTATGGATTTTGAGTTCTGGTAGGTACAGTATAAAGCTCGGGCCAAATGCAATAACCAATGGTGTCGGCGTATACTACCGGACCGACAAAACTGGTGGTGGTCTGTCCAGGAAGAAGATCATCTTTTTTAACAAGGGGTGTTTTGTTTGAAAACACATGATGCAGGGCATTGGCCCTTCGGGTTTGTGGAGAAAGGTCACTCGCTTCGGGACTTTGCATATACTCTGTAAGCAGCCTGGGCAGTTCATCACAGATTTCAGGCATCCCCTCCTCTTTAAAAAGAAGGTCTCGCCACTTCTTGACGTACGGAAATTGACTTAGCGTTATATCACTTAAAGCAAGATCGTCTATGGTTTTGATTTTCTTGCGATCATTATTGGGTATTTTAAAAACCCTTGAACCATTATCCTCTGACTGGCTGTTTCCCCGGTCTGAGGCGAGTTCTACACGTATTCCACCTCTTGTAAGATCTTTGTCAGGCATCTTTCACCTCTTTAAACATCATCATCTGTTTTATATTCTGAGACCTCTGTTAGCGCAACTCAAAAGCCTCTCTTCCCGTCACTCCGTGTCAAAGGTAATAAACTCCTTTATTGAGTGCCAATCGTCGTCCATGAGTATAAAATAGCCAAAATTCTCATACTTGTAGTCAGCAGGGTCTCTATCGGGATCGTATGCCAAAGTTGGCTTGGAAGAGTAAAGCAGCTGCCCCAGGTATAAACCATCTGCTATACGCACCAGTTCGTCAATACAAAGATTGTCGGGAGTGATAGTATGAAATTCAGGCCACCTGTAGTTAAACTGAAGCACCTCTTTACCGTTATTTCCAGGATTGATTGATTTATTGTTTGCCGCAATAAAGAAGAAGCTCTTTACATATACATCCTCATCTCTTTCCTTTTCATTCGGATATTCCACCACCATCCCAAGCATGTTCATTCGCTCTATAACAAGTGTGGCGGCCAGGGTAGCGTCAAAATCTCTGTTATAGGTATTTGTTCCAAGAATAACCTGGTCTGCATCTTTATAGTATTCTGCATCGACGCCTATGTATTTTTTTATCCCCTTAACAGTGGTATTTGTGAAAGTCTTGCCTGTCCAGGGAGAAAAGGGCCTGACTGCCGGCCAGAGATCGTTGAGAACATTTTTGCCGAGTTTCTTTAAAAAACCACTGCTTTTAAATGCCACCACACCACCATGCAAGAATCCCTGAATGCCATCAGGCCTCTGGCCACAGTTGAAAAGCTTGCCCAGTTCCCTGAAGTAGATCTGCTCACTTTCTTTGCCATCTTTTACACCCTTTGAAAGCTCCTGGAGATAGTGGAGAACAGTTTTTCCTTCAGGCAGTTTTTTCTGTATCTCCTTTGATTCCGGAGAATCAATGAGCTGGAATGTGCCGAATTTTTCAGGCAGGTTATCTGCCATCTTGTATGTAAGCTCAGGAAAGAGCGTATTTTTTTCATGAAGCCATGAATCATCCATAAGAAGGAAATATCCAAAATTACGGTACTTGTAGTCCTCATTCTTGATATGAGGATCGTAGTCCTTTGCAATGGTTTTTAGCGCCGTTGCATAGTAGAGCTTGCCCAGGAAAAGCCCCTCGGCTATCTCTACTATCTCATCGATCAGGAGCTTGTTTGGAAACTTGTTGCCCAGCTCCTTCCAGCGGTAGTTAAGCGCCACAACCTTCTTTTCAGGATGTTCAGGGGCTACAGATTTCTGTTTTTTAGCTAAAAAGAGGCCCCCTCTGGCGTAAATCCATGACCGTCGTTTGGTTTCCGGGGCGGGGACTCCATCCATATCTATAATAGTGGAAAGTATCAGCCCTGCAATATTGTTTATAAATTCCTTATCGTCTCTTCTAAAAGAGTTTATCCCCATATAGGTCGTTTCTTCTCCTTTGTCAAAACCTCCCGTATACTTGCTGATCTGATCCTTGGTGAGTCTAGTAAAGTTTTTTCCTGCCCAGGGGGATGTATCTGAAAGAAGTCTTCCATAGATAATCTGCATAGGATCAAGTTCCTTCGCAATATTAAAGTTCTTTCTAATATCATCCAGTCTGCCAAAACTGTCGAGCCCGGTTCTTAAACTTATCGTAATGCCATGATAAAAGCCGTCAAGAGACGCTGGCGTCTTTCCAGATAAAAAAAGGGCGTCCAGTTTTTTCCCAATGTCGCCACTGGAAGTTTTCTCATTAAGAATCTCTTCGTAGTGATGCATCAACTTAAGGGGAGTATCAAAACCTCTGAGGTCCTTCTCCATTATCTCCTTAAAAAGAGGGGATTCTTTGTCACAATCTTCTCTAAAAGTGAACGGTCGTGAAAGCTCTACTGGCACGCCCTCCTCTTTAACTTCATCTTCTGAAGTTTCATCAAAGAGAGATGAAAAAAAAGACGTTACAATATCAAATACGTTGTCATTCATAGCCACCTCAGTTTCTCCATGAAAAAGGATTTTAAACTGACATTTCCCATATTAAACGCTTAGCTACGCGGCTAAGCCTAATTTAAAATAGCACATATTAAAAGCAGATTATCATGTGTAGAAACCGAATATCCCTGCTGTGCTATCGTAAAAATAGTCTGCCCGGACAAGTCTGTCCACACTAACTCCCTGTAAATGACGAGCACGCCCAAGAACCTTGGCTCTTGGTTCTATAAGATAACGCGTCTCTGCTGTCGTAAATATTGATTGTATAATTCAGATTGTAAAGGAAATTCTGGGTCACAATGTGATATATCCGAAAATACATACCACAGGCCATATCAGTAGAAATAATCGCTACAATGGCCTGACCCTTGAAAAAAGGGACAGCTTCAGGTCAAGTTGTGCTATAGACCTCCTAATAGACAAGCAAGAACTCATTAGAAATAAAGTATTGGAAGCAAATAGTTTATGTGGTAGTGACACAATGGACGTCAGCGTGAGGCGTCAGTTCTAAGGTAAAATCTTCGGATTTCGTAAGAATTCTGAACGTCTCCAGTCTGAAGCGGACTTGTAGTTTATAGTTTCTTGCGTTTTGTTTGGACCTTCATCCGAACAAATCGCACGGCCCAAAGAAAGCTTATAAATCTTGTCGGTATAACCTCTTGCGTAGGTAATGAAACAACGGAAAGATCATACGGGCCAACCCTGACATCCTGAGCAAGAGCCATCTTCCTCGGAGATTCACGCCAGGGAATCGCACTTAAAGGAGATGTCCAACGTATCAGCTCTCAAGACTGATGAATTGTGAGGCCCTTTTCAGACACCAAGACGCGAGTCTTTTAAGACCAATGTTTTCATACGCAGTCGCGTCTCTATCAAATATCCGGGCTTTGTTGTTGTTACCTTGAATCGCATCGAAGGATCTCAAATCTGCAAGAAGAAAATAGAGGGCATCGCATAAACGTCAGACAGTTTTTTCTCAAACCAGAAGGCATGATCAAACAAGCTTTGCCATACCAATCTGATGTCTGATCTGATTTCCTTGCCCCCTACTAACGGTCATCACGCTGGGAGGAGAAATCTCACCAGTGTGAGCAAACCTGCACCGCCTGAACCTAGTAGAACATGAATAACTGGATTTTCTAAAAAAGGTCGGAAAGCACCCTTCCGCAAGGACTCAATGTGTTCGATAAGATATTCGACCTGCTCAGAGCGTCTGGGCTCACTAAATTTAATCTTGTTTAGTGTTATTTGAAGCCTATCTATCGCTGTCCGCCGTGCCGTCCATGCAGCAAGCTGCAGTCGAACTGCACATGATATGATGTAGATCGAGGCCATCACATACAAAGTGACCAACGAAATTGGCCAGTTCCAATTGTCAAAGAATCTCACCCGTGCAGCCACCATAATTACAAGAATGATGAATGGATAGTAAATCAGTTTCCCCACAGCCTCAGTAAGCCGTGCGATGAATCGCACATCAAGCCAATTCTCGACATCCCCAGGTTCAAGCTGGCTTTTTTTCCCAGTTTTATGCTCACTATTTTTTTTTGACTCTTTAGCCAATTCTTGGGGCCAATTGTGAGACTTTATCATGACGAAGACAGGTCGAAGGCATAACCGCGTAGCGTCCACAACAAAAAACATCAAAAGGATCATTAAAGTCGCACAGAGAAACGCCAGAACAGCATCCACAGTCCCGCTCAGTTGGCCGCGGTAGGGTGTGTTGGGCCGGCCGAAGAGGTTCCAAAGGATGCTAAGAAGTATCCAGAACAACAGAGCCCACAAAATCAACCGGTGAAAGCGATTCCCAGGAGTCCCACGGACCAGATATTCTTCCCAAAGTCGCTCAGCATCTTTGTCAGGTTTCCACTTTAAAATGCTAATCCGCTGTCTGTAGCGCCACCAAGTACGTGGGTTGAGTGGGCAATTCGACCATCCTGATAGCTTCTCGTATTCGCGCCATTGTTTGTAAGAAACCGTCGGTCGTAGCTTAAGCTTATCAAATGGCTTAAGGTTTACATCTTTGTAGAGTATTTTTTCGTTATCTTGCAGGTCCTTCAGCGACTTTGCAAGAAAGTACAGGCTTAGGATTATGGCTAATAACCTTAGTGCTCCACCGGGCCATATACTGATTCCAGCAACAAGTGAGAATGGTTCACCTCCTTGTCGATAGTGATCAACAAGGACGAAGACAACAAACACAATCACAGCCACTACCGACATCCTGATTACCCAGTCAGTTGTTTTTGACTTCTCTTCCCCCGAGTCTTCTTTTGGTTTCTTTTGATCATCGCATCGCTTTCCAGGGATTAGGGCCCTATGCAGTGGTAGACTGAGTTGAAAAAACAATAAGAAACAAATCAGTGTTGCCAGGAGAATCAAAAGTAAGCGCCACGAGAAAGTCCGTAAACCTGGCCATCGACTATGAGGTGGGTGAATCTCTATAATGTCTTTCTGGTTTTTGGTTAATACGGTCAAATTGACAGCGTGACCACGGCCAATCTCGAATAGTCGTGGGTGAGTGATAACCTCTTTCAATTCTTCTCTGTTCATTTTTCGGAATAATGTATTGTTGTCGCGCACACGAAGCCCAAGAGCCGTGCGGCAGGCAAAAAATAGTGCCGTCTGGTAGTTATCGCGGAAGGGAGGTAAAGTGCCTTCTTTTTCCTGGTATACCGC
>SDBT01016306.1_pt1 | contig 11761 bp, 6 predicted proteins | sample 2277101 | NCBI WGS metagenome assembly SDBT01 (sample SAMN10404973, study PRJNA504765) | marine sediment metagenome | isolation source: marine sediment core GS10_PC15, 103 cmbsf | place: Arctic Ocean: Southern Knipovich Ridge | collected 2010
CCCTGCCTGTGGAGGCTGCGTGTGCGCTCATTGGAGGTGACTGACGAAGATTGTGTCGCCCGAGCTGTGCTTAGGGCTTCCGTTCCCCGGCTCCGACCGGGGCTCGTGACCGGGAACCTAGCACATTTCCGATCAGCGGTCGGTCAGCCCGGTGAGTGCGCCCTCCTGGGAGCGGCTGATGGTCAGCCCACGGTCGGCTCCGAAGCTGGTCCGTTCCTGGGCCAGCAGCCTGCGTATCTTCTGACGCATAAGCGGGTCGTCCATCACCTGGGCTTGGGTAAAATCGTTGAGGTCGAAGTCGTCGTCAGGGTCGTTGTGTCGCTCAAACAGCGTCTGGAGAGTGGGCAGCATGTTCTCAGCATCAGCGAAAAAGGCTTGGGCCTGGTCAACGGTGAGCCCTTCGTTGAGGATGCCTTCCACATAGTTCTGATCGACGGTGAAACCCCTTTCCCACGCCGTACTGCCGATCTGTGACACGGCGATCCTCCGGTTGAGGATGCCGTCGGCCACAGTCGGGTCTAGGAAACTGGCGAAGATGGCCTCAGGCGTCATCTCGAACCCGTAGTAGGTGGAGTACCTTTCGGCCACCGATGCGGCCTGGTCGATGATCTGTGCCCGTACCACTTCGACCCGGCCGGTGAACTCGCCGATGTCAACATCTCCTGACACAAGGCTGGCGAACAGCTCGTGGAAGATGTCCGGGTTGAGCCCTTGGGCGACCAACACCTGCTCATAGCCTTCGATCAGTGACTGGTACTCGCCTTCGGTGATGTGAACGGTGCCGTCTTCACGGAGGTTGCCAGGGAAGTGGGTTTCGTAGCCAGGATGTTCCCGTACCGCCTCTCGGGCAAGAACCACATCTCCAGTTTCGATCCAGGCATCAACCCAGGCCTGCTCCATCGAGGTGCCCTTGACCCAAAGGGGCACGTTCATGTGTGACTCTGTTGTCATACCGTTGCCCTTCGTAGTGAGCCTTCCGGCCCGAGAGCATCAGTCTCCATGTCCTGGGTCACCTGGCCAATCTCCTGGTCGAGCCCCTCACGCCGAAGGATCGCCCCGGCTTCGTTGGCATCGTTGGCCCGCAAGATCTGGAGGAACATATCGGAGGACTCGTCAACAGTCTGGCCCCAAATGTTGGAGGCAAAGTTCTTCCACGGTGCGGCGATCTGCCTATACGTCATCGACTCGTCGGTGTACTCGGGGAAGAGGGCCAGCCTCGACTGTTTCAGCTGGGCGACCAGCTGCTCACGGGCCACATCTCCCAGCTCACGGATCTTGGTGGCCCAGCGGGCAGCCTCGCTCTCGGACACCTGGCCCATGGCAGGGCCAAGCCATTCCAGGTAGAGGTCGATGACGTTCTGTGTGCCCATCGTCGAGGTGGCCACGTTGGCTCCGCCGATCACTTCGGCCAGCCCCACATCCAGCTCGTATGAGGAGTATTGCCCTCCTGCTACCGCCTGGATCTGTTGCATCCCCTTCGTCTCAGACCAATGGCCTTGCTCTATCTGTTGGGCGATGTAATCGACCACCTTGGAGTCGAGCACGATCCCAAGTTCGGCGAGGGTTTGGGTGACACCGGCAAGGCGGTCTTCCATCCGGGTCTTGGCCTCTTCGGGGTCACGCATGATCGTCCAAGCCCAATCCCGCTGACGTTCGTTCTGAGTCTGCCACCAGGAGGTGCCTTCCAGCTCCCACTTCTCAACTTCCCGGCCTTCCAGCCATGCGGCAGCATGGAGGGCGAACACTTCGGGGTCTGCCAACCACGGCTGGGTTTCGGCGGCACGATCCATGCGCTCGAGAAATCCAGCCCACGGGTCGCCGTCCTCTTCGGGGATGTTGTCGGTGGTGCCCATCAAGATCCCACCTGTGGCAATCATCGTGGCGTTGTCTAGCTTCCGGTCGGCCACTGGAGTCTTCCCACCAAAGAAAGACTTAACATCCTCATAAGTAGGAATCGAATAAAGAATCGGGATAGGAGGGTCAGTCCCGGGTATGAAGTAGACGGCGTACCACACATTGTTTTTCAGCCAGATTTCAGGTTTGCCGGGCAGGCCGGTGTACCGAGTCTTGGCATCGTCGGTGTAGTCCTCCTCCCCCGGTTCGGCAGGAGCAGCATCAGTGGAGGTGACGTTGACCGACCACCCAATGCTGATCAGGTCAGGGTTGGTGCCCCACGGAGGATCAGGGTTGAGGGCGTACAGTTCTGAAAGGGTCAACCCGTTGGCGGCCGCAATCTTGGTGAGAGTGTCGCCTTTGACGACCGTGTAAGCCATCAGACGGCCCCTTCTGGCAGGTTCTTAGCCTCGGGGGCTCCCTGGGTGCCCGCTTCGGCCTCCTGGGCCTTCATCGTCTCCTGCTCCTGTGTCAGTTTGAGCGGTGCCAGGTCGTTGATGTTCTGCCTGGTGCCTCCGGCGGTCTTGGTGGACAAGCCGATCATAAATTGGGTGAGCAGCTCGGAAGCCTTTGGAGCGCCCTGCCCCACACCTTGTGGGAGATTGGGTTGGGTGTCACCAAGTTCGGCGGCACGTTGAGGGGCCAGGTCGAAAGGCTCCTGGTAAACGTTCTCATCTTTGACCGCCGCATTGGCCGCCTGCTTCACACCTTCGATGTAGCCCCGAACCTTCCGGTTGCGGAACTGGCTAGTTCTCGAGTATCCGCCTTTGGCCACACCGTCGGCGGTCTTCTCGTTGGCGTACCAGGCGAGGGATACCAGATCCCAATTCTGATACCGCTCGTTGAGCCTGCGGAACAGGACGGCAGCCACCCGGTCTTGGGCACGGTGGTCGGTGATTCTCGCCTCTGGCAGCCCGGCAGCGGCAGCCTGGTCAGCCCAATTGGTGAACCCGTAGGCTCCCCGAGCCCTGACCCCGTTCACGGCAGGCTGAACCGTCCGGTAATTGCCTTCGACACTGCCCGACTCCACATATCGGACCCCGGCCATGAAGGTTGCGAGACTGACAGGCATCAGCGTCCGATCAGGTTGGCGGCGTTGTCGAGGGAGCCAAAGAAGTTTTGTGTCGAGTTGTAGACATCTTCCACGGTGTCACGACGTTCGATCTCGGTAGCGTACTTCTCCTCGAAGAACTCCTTGAAGCTGGCTTCCATGTCGATCATCTCACCCTGGAAGCCTGGGTCTCCACCTCTACCGGCAGCGTCGTATTGGGCACGTCGAGCCTTCTCGGTGATGTCGAAGTTGGCCCGGTGATCTTCACCCATCTTGTCGGCCATCAGCGTCAGCTCGGCGTCGTTGAGTTTCCGGCCGACCTGCTGGCTGGCGACACTCTTCACATATTGGGTGAGAGTGTCGTAGTCGGGGGCCAGGTAGGCCTTCCGCTCGAAGGGGGCACGTCGGAATCTTCCTCCGCCACTGCTTGGGTACTTGAACCCTTCGCCTACCTTCCCGGCAGCTCTGAGGAACGCCGGGATGTCCCGATACCCGTTGGCGTCGGCGGCGATCATCACGTTGCGCATACCGATCATGGTGTTGGCGTCGATCAGCCCCGGCTGGAACTTGGTTGACATCGAAAGGGTCTCCGGGTTGAGGAACCCGGCTGTGACCATCATCGCCTGGGTGGATGACAGCTGAACGGGTGTCAGCGAGGTGAGGTAGTCGGTGAAGTCGTCACCTCGGAAGATCGGTTTGACCTCGTTGGTCCGGTACAGCCCTGTTTCGGTCATGGTCAGTTCGGGTGTCTCGAACCCTCGGATCTGGCCCATCTCCCATTTGATCTGATCGTCGGCATGGTCGGGCACCGGATACCAGCGGGTGGCCCGCATGTTCTCGTCGAACAACCCCTCCTGCTGTCCAATCAGCATCTCCGGCTCGGTTTGGCCTTCGATGAAGGTGAGAGGGGTTTGGGTGAGGACACCTCCAGCTCCAAAACTGGCGGCGTACTTGCCGGGGAGGGTGATGACTTCGCCCTCCTGTGTTGGTGTCACCGCACCTTCGCCCATCTGCACCACGTTGCCGGTGGCAGGATCACGCCCGTAGACCGCACCTTCCGAATCGGTGAGGAGCACGGTCTGACCATCTTCTGTGGGGTAGGTGAAGGGTTGCCCGTTCTCCCCGACAACGGCCATGCTCATGTCCACCCCGTTGGCTTCGGCCACGTCGAAGACGGACTGCGCCTCCTCCCAATCACCTGCGGTCAGTGCCTCCTGAAACGACTGGATGTTGGCTGTCTGGATGCCCTGCATCGCCTCGGGGTCGGACACGTCCTGACCTACCCGCAACGCAGCAACGGTGCCTAACACCCCAGCACTGCCCCAGGCTGCCCTAGAGGTGGCTACCGCTCTCGCTTTCTCGAAGAACCATTTGATCGGTGACCGCAGCAACCCGGCTCCCGAGCGCAACGCCTGGGAACTTTGGGATTGGCCGAGCATGGCCACGTTGAGACGCTGCCCGGCGGGGAGGGCAACACCGGCCCGGCTGGCTGCGAAGCTGGCCCCTGTCCAGGCCGACCCGACCATGAAGCCGGGGGTGGCCATAAGGAAGTTGCCGAAGTCTTTGCGGTCTGCGTGGGCCAGTGGGTACTTCAACGTCTCCCAGCCTGAGCCACCTCGGATGAACCCTCGGAGGGTGTCGTCGCCTGCAACCCCAGCCTCAGGGTTGCCCGCCGACACCTGCGCCATGAAGTCGTCAAAGGTCATCTTCGCAACAGGCCCGCCGTATTTGGTCAAGGTGACCGGATGGTTCGGGTCTGCGAAGCGGTACGCCCAGCTGCCCTCGTACAAGAACTCCCGAGCCTCGAACGAAGGGTTCTCCGCCTTCTGACGGGCCACCCGCTTCTCGTAGCCCTCCTGGCTCTCGAACGGACCTTTGGGGTGTATCCCGTATTCGACGGTTTTCATCGGGCCTCCAACGGCAAGCCCAGCCTGTATGAAAACCCCAGGGTCACGGAGGTAGCCCTCCCCGAAAATCTCAACCAACTCGTCGGGCACCTTGGACGGTTGGAGAACCAAGTTGAGACCAATCGAATCGTAGAGTCGAGCCCGGTAGATGGCGGGCACGTTCTCCAGCCACTCGTCGAAGGTCATGCCCTCAGTGGTGAGCAGCTGCCATCCGGCTTCCTCCTCTTCCAGCGGGGTGATCGGACCCTGATCCCAGGTGGGGCCGGTGTATTCGATGATCTCCGGCTCGTCCGATGAGGCTTCGGTGATGTAACCCTGGTCGGTCATGGTGTGGTGATCCTATCGTCTGCCCGATAGGTGGGAGCGGTAGCCAGTGCGGAGTCGGTGATGAACGGGGTGCCCATGTCTACACCTTTCAGCACCGGGTCGAGCCAGCGTCTCACGATCCATTCGATCCCGATGGTGGATTCACCTTCGATCCGAACCTTCTCAACATAAGTTTGGGCCTGCTCGGCGAGGCTGGTCTGCCAGGCAACAGCCCAGGCGGCGGTGGAGGACAGCCAGGAGTTGGGCTGGTTGCCTCGGGCCACCGAATCGGCACTGCCTTGGTCGAGGGCGAGCATCATCCCCCGGACGAACTCGGCGACTATCGGGTCGGCTTGCATCACATACGGCTTCACCCCGACGATGGCACCGTTCTGATCCCGCACCACCATGTCCTTGAAGTCGTCGTAGAGGTCACCAAACTCGGGTGTGGCCGGACCTGGCTGGAAGTGGGCGTCGATGGAGAAGACTGACCGTGACCAACCTGGGTGCTGGCCTTCGATGTCCATGCGCCGGGCGAACAGCCAGTCCCGCCACTCCTGCTCGATGGCAGGGCGACGCTCCGGGTTCTGCTTGCCTTGGATGATCGACTGCTGTTCGGCAAAAGTGGAACTCCAATCGTATTTGAGGCTGGCCTGCCGGGCGGAGAACACCGCCACTTTCTCTTCGAGGGTCATCGCCACGGTGGTCTCCCGGTTCAGCTGGTCGTTCCAGGCTCGCTGGTAGAAGTCCTCGTCGGGGTCGTCAGGCCAGAAGGCGTAAGCAGTGAACTCGAAATCCTCGTAGAACTTGGCGTTGTCCAGCATGGCTGTGTACGCCGTCGAGGTGACCGGACGTTGCTTGATCACCCGAGAGTTGGGGATGTCCACCCCCATCAGGTTGAACGGGTCGAGCCCGTACTGATCGCCGATGTAGGCGGCTGCCGCCTTGGGATCGTTGAACAGGGTCTCAGCGAACTCCAGGGCAGCTCCGATGGCTGCGGCGTTGATGTAGTGCTGCTGGTCGAACCGAATCGAATCCTCCAACAGTTGGGGCACATAGCGGGGTGATTCGGGTGAGAAGAACGAGTCGATCAGCCGGGCGACGGTGAGGGTGGTGCCCAATCTGAGGGCGTCCTTCTCCAAGATTTTCATAGCACCCGGATCTTCGGGGTTGTAGACCCCGGAGGTGGTCAGAGTCTCCAAGGCAACGGCCACGTTGTTGTTGAACCGTCGCTCCGTTATCCCCAGGTCGGCGTCGATCAGAGTGGCCGCATTCTTGAATGAGGACGGCAGGCTGTTGAACCCCTGCTCCAACATGGACTGTGCCAGCGGGAACTCCCCGGTGACCGTGTACTGGAACATCTGTTGCCATTCGGTGGGCAGCATCTTCTGGAAGGGCGGGGCGAGGATCTGAATGATCGGTGAGGCTCCTGGGGCCACCACCGACCGGATCGCTCCAGCCTCCCCGGAGCCCAGCTGCGCCAGCGGGTTGGAGATCATCTGGCCAACGGTGATCTCAGTGCCCAGCCTGGTCGGTCCCTGATCCCCGATGCCTTGCTGGCCCAGCATGGACAGGCCCAGCGACGGCCAGTTGAAGACAGTCTGACCGAACTCGTTTTCGCTCATCCACCCTTCCTGCTGGGCGAACTCGCCGATCTGACGGGCTTTCTCCCAATTGTAGAAAGAGCGGGTCTTAGGGTTGAACAGCATGTTCGACCAGCGGGAGATGATCTCCCACCAGGCTTCGGCGAACACGAAGATGTTGCGGGTCATGTCCACGATGTTGTGTGACTCGGACAGGTCGTAGAGGAGGCTCTTGGTTTTGTCGAGGCCGACCGCCCGAGCCCAATCGTCCAGCTCGCCTAGTTCATCCCAGGCGGTCCCTTTCGGGATGGTGGGCAGATCGACGTACCCGGCCAATTTGAGCTCATCTTTGATCCAGCCGTCGAACTCGACCACATTGGTCTTTTTCGCCTGAGCCCTGATCGTCTTGCGCAGGTCGGGTGTGGCGTTGACGTAGGCCCGAGCCATCTCCTGCCAGTACACCTGACGGAAGAAAGGTGACCGGGCGAGGATCATCGACGGTGCCTGGCCTAAAACGGCGAAGGTGTTGTCAACGAAGCCCTTGTACTGGCTGTCCATCCGTTTCGCCAGCCGTGGGTCTTGGCCTCTCACCTGATGGGGGGCTGCCGGTGAGACGATACCGTCCGCTTCGCTGTCCTTCCACTTCTTCACCGACTTTTTCAGTTCGGATTTGAGCCGGTCCACCTGTTTCAGCCCTTGACGACGGGTGGCCCGTTCGGTGGCCAACGCTTTCGGCCTGGCAACCCGTCCCGGCTCACCTCCCTTGTAGAGAACGGCCCGTGTGGCGGGGGAGACGTTCCCGGCGGAGTCCACGAAGTTGCCTCCGGTGGGCACCCGGCCGGTGGTCATTATGTCCATCAGGTTCGGGTCACCAGATTGGGTGATGATCCAGTTGTCTTTCCCGTTCCATTTGGGAGGCTCGGAGACGACGTTGCCGTTGGAGTCGGTCCATGTGCCGGGGTTTTGCTGGTGGTGGGGGTCCACGTCTTTGGCCCGCCAGGTGCCTCCGGCGTGCTGGTGGGCTCGGGCGTCGATCTCAGCGATGTGGTCTTTGAGGACTTCGGGATCGCTTTTCAGTTTGGACAGCCGGGTCTCGGCCCGGCTCCCTGCCACCACTTCATCGACATAGGGGGCACCTTCGGGGGAGGTGAAGAACTTGAAAGCGTCCTCTCGGGTCATCGTCAACGATTTCCTCGAGAACGGGTCGGCCCATTGGTGGATGACCTTGGTGGCCCAAGCGTCGTAGTAACCCTGATCACCGAACTTGTAGGGCACCCAGGGAACCCGGCGGATGTCACCGATGTAACCGAACTGTGCGACTTCGGTCAGGTTCTGCGCATACCCGGCTCCCATGTCGGAGGCGGCGATGATGTCGGCGAACTTGTCTCCGGTGAGGCTCAGGTTGCCTCTGCCCCCGAACGTCCACATCAGGTACTGGCCGGGGTGGAAGGCGGGTGAGGCGAACCCTGACGCCGACAGCCGGAACAGCTCGTCGGGGATCACATTGAACGTCCAGCGGAGGGCGATCAGCTGCCACTCCCGCCACCGGGCCATGCCGATGTCGGTGTACATGCCGAGGGCCGACTGCTGGTGCTTCGGGATCTTTGCGAAGAAGTGCGGTATCTGCCCTTCGGGCACCACATTCTCAGGATCGACCCGGCCCAGCTTATTCCGCAGTTTTCGCAGCTTGGAGGTCATCCGTCTCAGCTCACGTTGGTCGGGGAGGATGTAGAGGTCTCCCGCATATTCGGCACTAAGCATCGGATCGACCGCAGGCAGGTCGGGCCCGGCGCTGCGCACCTGCTTGGTGCCCTGACTGAGCCCTTTCGATTTGAGAGTGTTCCGACGTAGGGCTGCCGCCTCTTTCGACTGGCCGACGAACCGATTGGGCTTCTCGATGATCTCAACGGGCAGATCTTCGATCCCGGCGGCTTCGGCAGCGAGAACACGCTTGTTCCCGTCGGCCACCCGGTACTGGCCGGACTTCGGGTTGAACTCAACCTTGACCGCCTCCTGCACCCCTTCGTCGGCTACCGACGATCCCAGGTTGGACAGCCCCCTCATCTCTTCGTCGAGGAGGTCGAGCACGGCGGCCTTGGCGGCCTTCTTGGTCTTGTGGGTACTGGCTGTGACTCTCTTCACCCCTATGCGGGTCAGCTCCCACTTGTTGCCCACTTTGAGCACTTCCCAGGACTTCTTGCCGTGGGTCAGCACATAGCGGGAACCTCCCAGGCTCTGCTCTTTGACCCCGCCCACTCCGACCCTGATTTGCCGATCCGACACGCCTCCCGCCTTCTTGCGTGCCCCTATCAGATCAGAGGTTGGCATCCGGCCTTCTGGCGCTATTTCGGCGGGGGTGAAAGGTCTGACATCGGGCACCTTCTCGACAAGATCCGGCCCCTTCTTCATCCGTGTGCCGATACCCCGAACCTGCCAGGCCATGTTGTCGGTGTGGAACGCTTTGACCTGATCGTTCATGTCGTCCCATTTGCCCCACAGGACTTCCACGTCTGCCTTGTTGGCACCGTGGAGTTCTTGGAGGGTGGTGCTCACATGCTCTTTCAGCTTTTTGCCTGCGGTGGCCATCTCGAAGCTGGTGCCGTCGGTCTTCCCGATCAGCCTCAACACTTCGTCGATCTGCTCTGACGGGACGTTGATGGTCCGCATCCAGTTGTTGGCGACGTGGAGGCTGTGGGCGATGTCGTTGCCGTCGAACACTCCCCTGGTCATCTTGGCCCCCCACCGGATGAACGGCTTGGCGATAACCGAGTCCATCCGTGTGGTGTACCCACCCGGCCCCTTGTAGGAGCGTGACAGGGCGGTGCGCACTGTTTGGAGGGGGCGGCTTGGTGACGGTCCAAGGTGGGCTCTAGGCGCTTCGGTGATCTGCTTGCCCATGTGCGGCATCAGCAGGTTGGTCACATCCTCAACGTTGTCGGCGTCGGTGATGTCGCCGTAGACCTTGCCCGGTGAGACCACCTTCCCGGTCACGTCGTCAAGGAACTCTGCGTCTCCCAGGTCGAGGACACGCATCGTCTCGTTGTAGCTGGTGTTGCCGGTCAGGTACTCGACAAACTGCTTGCCTTTGGGATCTCGGGTCAGCCAGTCAGGTCCGTTGCCTGAGTTGTACCAATGCCGTTTGGCTCTGGTCCCGGCGAGGGCAAGGTCGTCGGCGTGCATCTGGACGGGCATGAACCGGCGTGCCTGCACCACTTTGGGGATACCGGCCAGGGCAATGTTCCACGGGTCGAGGGTGACATCGGTGACCAGCTGGCCCCATTTGGAGATGGTCTGGTAGACCGCATCGTCGGGTTCGAGCATGACGTTGCCGGTCATCGGATTCTGCAATCCGACGATGGGGTTCATGGCTGCGTTGATCGGTGAGAAGTTGGAGGTGTAGGTGCGACCGTCTCGGGTGGTCTTGTGGAGGGGGGTGGAGAACTGCTCGGTGCGAGCCCGCTGGGTGATCGGAGCCCCATACTCCTCTAAGGCCTCCGCCACGGTCAGCTGGAAGGCCTCTTCCAGCATTTGTGGGGTCTGGTCACCTATCTCGGCGAAGTTCTCTCTGAACCGATCTGAGAACCCTTCCGTCTCCCACGGCATCTCCGATTCGGGCAGCCAGCCGGAGCCCAGGTTGATGGGACGGTCAGGGTGGAGACGTTGCTGTTGCAGCATCTCACCGAGGATGGAAGACCCGGAGGCGGCGAAAGCCTCGTCGAGAGGTCTGCCCTGCATCATCCCGACCACCGTGTTGCCGATCTGCTGGATGGCGGCTGTGCCCAGCTCCAACCCGACGAAGAGACCTCTGGTGCCCGCCTGGAGGAAGTTGATCCCCGAGGCGATCCAGCCGTCTTCGTCTATCTGACGTTGATCCATCATCGCTATGTCGGCGATGGCTGGGCTGTCGTAGGGGATGCCCTGGATCATCACCGGCCCGGCCAGGCTCGGGTTCATCGTCGGGTACATCCGGGCGATGGCGGCAGCGTTGACCGCCTGGGAGTAGGAGACCGAGCGGACCAGCACGCCCCGCTGGGCAAGGTAGTCGGCCCTGGAATTGTTCTCCGCTAGTTCCTGAGCGGGGCTCTGCTCAAAGCGTGCGTGGTTGGTCATTCTGCATCAACCTCGCCAAATACTGTGATGGGTACTTCTCGAACAAAACTTGGAGGAGGGTGAGGCCGTCCATCGGCATCTGCCCCGCTCCACCGAGCCCTGCGTTGAGAGGTGTGCCAGGCCGCTCGGTGGGGCCGTTGAACACCCCTCCGGCTGATGGCATGGCTGGGGCAGCGCCACCACCGGCAGCTCCGGGCGGAGTGGAGTCGGTGGTGGCTAGGGGTGCTGCCCGTTGCTGGTCTTCGGACGCCTGGGCAGACCCATAGGGTCCACCTGTCGCAGTACGGAGGGGCTGGCTCTTTGAGCCTGCGCCACCATCCGTGCGCTGGGACTGCGCTCCTGGTCCTGAGACCGGGGCAGGTCTTTTCGGTTGTCCTCTGGCCATGCTCTCTCAAATCTGAGTGCTAAACGTTTAGCACTCGTTTTAGGTGGACGCCTTCTCCAACTTGGACTCGGCGATCTTCGTCTTGGCCTCGGCGAGCCCTTCGGCTTCGGCCGCCTCATGTTCGGTGACAATCTTGGCCTCTGCCACCGGGTCACGCTGACGGGGGATCTTCACCGTCTTCATCATGTTCTCCCGCCTGTTGAAAACCTCTTTCTCCTCGAAGTAGAGGATCTTGCCTTTCTCCACTCCGAACTGGCCGCCCCAGGGTGGGGTGACCAGGAAGTAGTCGTCGTATGGCCCCCACTCTTCTTGGTTTCCACTGGACGGGGTAGCGGGTGTGGCAGGCGAGGGCGGCGGACCCTCTTTGTCGCCTCCCACCCCTGACGTTTCTGAGGCCATACCTCGGGCCTTGTCGATGATCGCCTGCTCGTCGGCGTTGAGTTCTGGCATAGGGTTCTCCTATCGGTTGACGGACACGGTTTGTGCTCCGCCTCTAGTTGGTCCGGCACTGGAAAGTTCACTGAGG
>SDBT01016307.1_pt1 | contig 11761 bp, 4 predicted proteins | sample 2277101 | NCBI WGS metagenome assembly SDBT01 (sample SAMN10404973, study PRJNA504765) | marine sediment metagenome | isolation source: marine sediment core GS10_PC15, 103 cmbsf | place: Arctic Ocean: Southern Knipovich Ridge | collected 2010
TTAACTACAATATCAAGCGACTCGGCAAGATTCACTCCACTCTCAATCAGCAAACCGAGCGTATAACAAAACTGCACCACCGCATTTGTTTTCGTAACATATTTGATTATGGGAATTTTTACTTTTAGTTTATCGAACAACCGAGCACCAGCAGCACTGCGCACCCAATAACGAAACAGCAAAATAACAACAATTAAAACAATAATAATAATCAAAAAGTAATGACGCACTGCATTGGAAGCAGCCAACATAAACTTCGTTGTCCATGGTAAGCTTTCACCTTGTGCTTCAAATAAACCTTGCAATTGAGGCACCACCGCGGTTAGTAAAATAATAACAACCCCAACGGCAATCACCATCTGAATAATAGGATATTGCAGAGCACCAGAAATTTTTTTCTTGATCGCTTCACGTCGTTCCAAGTATCCGGTGAGTCGTTCAAGAATGGAATCTAATTTACCGCTTGCTTCTCCGGCACGAACCAACTGAACATAAATAGTATCGAATGCTTTGGGATATTGCTCCATAGCATCAGCAAGCGACTTACCCCCTTTTACGTCATCTTTTATTGCAATCAAAATTGAATGTAATCTCCCCTCAAACTGATCGGTAAGCAGTTCAATTGATTGCAATAAAGGAACTCCAGATGAAAGCAATATACTCAACTGTTTGGTAAAAAGAATTTTATTCTTCAGACTCACGCCTCCCATCAAAAGACGCTGCAGCAACCCCATACTCGCCTCTGCAGTTGCTAAAGAAATGGAAGTTGGATACAATTCCTGCCGCGCAAGCTGTTCTCTAACTGCCGCTACCGATGAAGCATCCATCGTGCCTTTAATTTTTTTTCCATCTTTTGAAAATGCCTCATACGCATATAAAGCCATACATATCCTTACGTATAATCTACACTGCTCATTACCATTATCCGCTCAGCAAGCATGTATCACTGTATCATAAAGGAAGAACAAATAAAATATACTGGCTATGAGTGTGTCCTGACAAAACATCAGGACACACTCGTTTTTTTTCGTTTTATATAATATTTGCTGTTTTTAAAATTGATTTTGCAATGCTATACGTAGCCTTAGTAGCATCTTTGAAATCAAACTGCACATTCTTCAACGTAATCACTTTTGAAGGCATACCAGGAAAGTTGGTTTTTACCATCAAGCGATCTAGTCTTGGTAACTTACCTGCTGCTATATCTTTCGCACTGTAACTGCCTGCAGCTTCTTTGACTTGCACCAATCTAGCAACTTTATCAAACTCTTCTAGCTTTCTTTCAAGGCTGTTAAGCGCTTTCTGTGCTGTTTTTTGCAATAATTTTGCCGCATTGAGTTCTTTTGTTATTTGCGCTGTCACCGTTACGATTTTTGTAACAATTTTGCCTGGTTTGAGCACAAGAAGCTGAGCTTCATCTAATTTAAGGGCTGCTTGTTTTTTCGCAATCTTCGCTGTGATTTTTATTTTTTCTGCTACACCAGCTTTCTTTCGTTGTGCTTGAAGCGTTTTGATTTCTTTTTTGAGCTGAGCAATTGCTTTTTGTTTTTCCTGTATTTTTTTGTCTATTTTACCCTCGCTCTTTTTACTGCCCGTTTTCAGTTGCTCAATATGCTCTGCATTTTTTTTGTTCAGGTCGTCAAGTTTTTTTGTTGCATCTTTTTTGAGTTTTTTCAGAACTGTTTTGATCTGTGTAGAAAGAAAATTATCAAAATCTTTTTTAAAACCAAGCTTGATAAACATATCTTTTGCATTCAGCGGATTAATATACGTCTGAAAGATACCGGTAAATCCTGGAAATTTCATTTCCATATCAGCTTTAAGATTTGTTCCCATATACACAAGATCTATTTTGGCGTTAAGTCCAAGCGCAGGCACTTCAAATTTGCCTCGCACACCAAAGGTTGTATCAAGCGGATAGAATGCATTGGCAGAACAAAATACTACCGGACCATCATCTTTAGTACCCTCTTTCTGATCAAGGCCAGGACCGGTCAGTTTAAATATCGGTTTTCCTTTAATCTTAAGATCAATATTAGAAAGATATCCCACACCAGACATTTTCAAATCTTTATGCAAAATTTTTACATCAAGGAGCAACTTTTGATCAAGGAACTGACCATCAAGCGTCAAATGGAATCCTGCTTTGTAAAATGTATTTGCAATCTTTGCATCATCAATCGCTGCATACCCCCGAACCGTATTCAAACGAAATATCGGAATTTTACTTTTCGGAAATGGTTGTTTAAGAACTTTAGCCTTCTGTGCCATTTGCAGCAATAAAGCCACCACATCATCAAAACGTACATTTTCTGCTGAAATTTCACTCAAAATAGAAGGAATTGCATCATCTTTTAGTTCTATTAATTTTGCTACTTTAAATACAGCACGCGATTTTCCTTTTTTACCAACATCTATTTCACCATTATATCCAAATCCTGTAAACGGAACACCGAGTTTTACCATTAAATCAAAATCAAAAATCATCTGCGTTCCTGCATTGCCTAATGCGAGCCATTTCAAATCGAGCATCCCGCGTATTCGACGACCTAGTTTAAGTTTCAGCGATTGTGGCTCAAATTCTCCAATCCAACTCATACGAAGTGGTTCTTTTTGAGTTCCCAACGTAAGACGAACACCCGCTTCCACAGACATTGAAAGCTTAGGAAGCACCACCAACTTGAGTTCATAATCATCAGAAGTAAGCGATTTGAAAATATTACTAAAGGCTTTTGGTAACCTCGGAACTTTTGTAAAATCAATACCAAGTCGTATCGGTATAATTGCACCAAACACTCCTACGCTTTGCATTTCTTGTGCAGTGGGTCTGAAAAAAAGCATTCCCCATAAATTTATGGGGCCCGACTCCACCACAAGACCATCAATGTTTTTTGCTGCTTTTTTCATCTTGCCAATCAAATTAAGCGGACCGGTCGGCTCAACTAATCCCTTAAAATGCACCCCTTTGTACTTCAAATTTGCTTCGGTTTTTGCTTTTTGATCTTGATCATAAAACTCAAAGGTGGAAACAATAAACTGCATTTTTGAAAAAGCAAACGGATCTAACCGTTTTAATTTTGGAAACCATTGGGAAAGTTTATATCGTTCTGGCAAATCGATAATAAGCATAAACTGTTTTCTAAAATTTTTATCAAGAACCACATACATGGTTCCCTTTACAGAAGAACCCATGACGGATAACGTTCCAGTAAAACCTATCCCACTTCGAATAACAGGACTTGAGGGGATACCCTGGATAATTTTAAGATTGCGCATTGAAAAATCTTTATTAAAAATACCTTTCAACTCATTTGGTATTTTGACTCCCGCCAAAAAATCACCCACCATACCAAATAACTGTACATCAGCATCTTTCTTTGTAGCATCAATGTTGTCCTTTATCTGTTGGATTTGATCGCTCTTAGCTTGCGCGGCAAACATTCCTTGGGGTATAAAACCAGCCTGTAAAAACAAACTCACTAATAACGATACTAAAAACTGTTTTTTACACATACGAGCTCTCCTTTTATAATTTTAATACTTACTCAATAAAATTTACGGTTCTTAAAATAGTTCTTACCACCTGCTGTGCGCTTTGTGCAACATCTTTAAAATCAAATTGTACATTCTTCAATGTTATCGTTTTTGGTGGAATTCCAGGGATAGCTACACTCACTACTAAGCGTTCCAGGGTTGGCAACTTACCTTCTGCCATTTCTTTTGCAGTATACCTACCAAATGCTTCTTTAACCTGAAAGAGAGAAATTGCTTTTGCAATACCATCAAGCGCCTTTGAAGCATTATTCAACGTAGCCTCCACGCCTTTTTTCACTAGTTGGGCATTTTTCAATTCTTTCGTTGCATTCCCAATAATCTGCGTTGCTCCTGCAGCAACTTTTTTGCCCGGCTTAAGCAACTGTTCAAGATATAATTCTTGTAATTTTAATGCTGCTTGCTGCCTTACAACCTTTATCGAAATTTTTCTGCACGTTTTTTTCTTTTGCGCTGCAGCAGCTTTATTACACGATGCATTCAAATCTTTTATTTTCTTGCGAACACGCTCAATTGTTTTCTTTGTTTTTGCAATCTCTTTTTCTGCTACCTGACTACTCTTTTTACCCACACCCTGTATCGCTTGTGAAAGATCGCCAATTGTTTGATTTAGCTCAGTAAGCCTTTGTATTGTATTTGTTTTTACCTCTTGCAATATCGTCTTTGCTTGATTGCTCAAGAATGTTTCAAAGTCCTGTTTGAAACCAAGCCGAACATACATGTCCTTAAAATTTAATGGATTAATATATGTGCGAAACAGACCGGTGAACCCCGGAAACTCTGCCTCAATATCAGCCTTTAAGCTGGTGCCATGAAATACCATATCGGTTTTTGCTCGAACCGCAAGAGGCGGAATATTTAGTTTTCCCCGCAAACCAAACAAGGCGGAACCGGGAGACATTGCATTGAGATCGCAAAAGAAAATGGGGCCATCATCTTTAGTATCATATTGCTGATCAATGCCCGGACCGGTAAGTGAAAATATTGGTTTACCCTGCAAGACAAAATTAATATTAGAAAGATATCCAATACCGGACATTTTCAACTCTTTATGCAAAATTTCCACATTCAAAAGAAGTTTTTGATCAAACAGTTGCCCATCAAGCGTTAATTTAAATCCAGCTTTATAAAATTTGTTTGCAATTGTCACACTATCGATCGCAACATATCCACGTACCTTATTAATGTGCATTACCGGAATATTTTTACTTGGAAATGGCATTTTTAATACTTTTGCTTTTCGCCCCATCTGTGCCAAAAGCTCTACCACATCCTGCATACGTACATTTTCTGCTGAAATTTCTGAAAGCACCCCAACCGGAGAAGACATCCCTATCACCTCTGTTTCCCCGCTCTGAGCATCATCACCTGGCAGAGCAACTTCTTTATCTTTTTTGCCCGTCAATGACACTTTTGCAGCCACCTTAAACGTTGCACGCGATTCTCCTGCTTTACCCACATCAATCTGTCCAAAATAGCCGAGCCCTGAAATTGGCAATCCAGACGCTCCTGGAAAATCAACTTGAATCGCGGCATTGCCAAGCGCAAGCCACTTGAGTTCAAGCATGTTTTTCATACGTATACCCAAAGAAAACTTCTTTGCTTCTGGAGCAATAACACCAACACCGGTCAACCGTAGCGGATCTTTTTGCGTGCCCAGTGTAAGGCGCACACCTGTTTCAATCGTTATTGCCAATTTTGGATAGAGAGCAACCTTAAGATTAAAATTATCCGTTGTTAATTTTTGAAATATATCACTCAAAGGGCTTGGAAACCCCGGTATTTTTCTAAAATCAATACCAACCCGTATAGGAATTTCAGAACCAAACACCACAGAATAGTTTATTTTTTGATAGGTAGCCTTTACGGGAATTTTTCCCAAAAACGTAATAGGCTCATCTTCAACAATAATTGAATCAAGCTGTTTTGCTTGTTGTTTCATTTCACGTAATGCATCTAATGGACCGGCAAGGTCGAGACTCGCATTAAAATAAAACCCTGGTTTTAAAAGACCTCCATCCGGGCCATAATGTTCAAACGTTGCAAGCACTAACCGTGGCTTAGGTAACGAAAACATATTGAGCACACGAAAACCGGGAAACATATCAGAAATTTTAAATCGATCAGGCATATCCACAACAATCATAACCTGTGGTTGCAAACTACGATCTATCACCACATATACGGTTCCTTTCACCTGAACCTTATTAAAAAAAAGTGAGCCGGTGAAACCAATTCCACTTCTGATATACGGACTACGTGGCAACTCTTGAACCACCTGCAGATTTCGCATTACCATCTCTTTATTAAAGAGACTTTTTGCAGGCTCTGGTATCGGAATTTTTGTTAAAAAGTCACCAATAATAGTAAAGAGTTTTACATCAGCATCAGCAGGAGCTTGATCAATCTTTTGTCGTATCGATTCAATAGTGGTAACTTTTTTGTCTGATGTACTTTTTTTCTTTTCTATTTTTTCTTGCTTTTGTCCAACAACCAATCCTGATTGAATAAGCAGGCCTACAGCAAACAATGCGTGATATTGTTGTCTGAACATATTCCTCTCTCCTTACCGACTCTTATTCTTATTGAATAATGAAATTTTTTCATGATACGCTATACTTTCAAATATGTACCACCGTATCACACAAGGAGCCACAAAATGAAATCGATACTTCGATATGCCTTGATAAGCATATGGTTTACTATGCTCTGTTCCGCCTCGCAATCAAAAAATATAAAATCCGATCAAATTCAAGCATCACAACTTCTTCAATCTATCCAACGCGATTTGAAAGACCCGCGATATCGCCAAGATATTCTACCCAATAATTTCTCATACCTTGTGCAACTATTTGGTTATGGAGTCCAAACCAAACAAACACGTGAATTTGCACAAGATACGATTGGTCTTTTTAGTAAAGTATTAAAAGGATCAGAGTATCTCAATTCATATGTATTTAATTCGTTCCTTGAACAAATGCCTGATCTGCTCAAGCATTACTTTGTTGGATACCAGCTTGAATCCACAAGCCAACTTATTTTGGCAAATGATCTTGACATACTTGAGCGTCTACAACAAACAGTTACAACGGTGGTATACACAAAATTCACTAATGATTTTGCAAGCTGCAAAACCGACCCTGAGCAGTTTTTGAACGATCTATCACAAAAAATTGTTGATGCAACCAAGCAAGAAATAAGTATGGAACAATTACGTCAAATCATTATTCGTTTTCTTGAAGTATGTATCAGTAAATTAATATGGAACCCAAAGGATCAAGAAAAAACATGGGAATCTCTCAAGTCCATCTCTCACAATCTCGCTACGTTAATGGAATATAATATTATCGACGATTTAAACGACATGGACGAACTGTTTTGGTCGTTACTGCACAGATATCGATACTTTTTAGAACTGAACAACTCCAGCATGCCTCTTTCATTTTATGCAAAAATCAGAAACGATATACGGACAAAAAAACTCATGCTATTCGAACTAGAAGAACAAGAACCATTTTTACAATCAAAAGCATCCTGCTTAATGCATACGGTACTGACGCAAGAAGCCAAAAAACGAGCCTATGATTACACTCCAGCAGCAGCTACCGCTTAACCAATATTCCCTATATCCCCATGTCTCCCAACTTAACACCCTGCAATAACTGTTCAGCTATTTTCGTTGCACTATACCCAGGACGTTTGAAATCAAATTGTACGTTATGCAAGTTTACGCTCACACTTGTAACCCCTGGTATATTAATTTCTGCTACCAAACTGATAAGACGTGGCAATTTGCCCGACATGATATCGGCAGAAGTAAACTCACCCTGTGCTTCGGTCACATGAAAAATACGAAATCCTTGTTCAGCTGCATTGAGCGCCTTAGATAATCCGTTGAGCGTTGTTTCAGCTGCACGCTTTAATAATTGCGCTTTGTGCAACGCCTTAGTTGCGCTTGCAATCGCTTTTGAAGCTCCCCGTACCACCTTTTTGCTTGGAACAAGCAATCCATCAAGATATACCTGCTGTATCTTCAATGCTGTTTGTATTCCCGCAATTTCAGCAGTGATGCTTGCACGCCTCACCAAATTCTTTGTTTCACTTCGTTCCTTTTTGAGCATTTCGATTTTCTTTCTGGTGCTCGTAATGATTTGCCGTGTTGTTTTTATTTCTTCCTGCGTTGCATTCTCTCCTTTGGTTCCTAATTGTTCAACCTTTTTAGAAAATTCACCGATGTCTGCATTTAATTTTGTTAACTTTTCTGCAGATTGCTTTTTCAACGCCTCAATTCCTGGCCGTGCTTTTTCTGACAAAAATTTGTCAAAGTCGCCCCGGAAACCAAATCGAATATACATTTCACGCCATTTTTTTGAAGGATCCATCTCTCGCTCTTCCTTAAGCATAAAAGGGGCAAGCTTTTCGGCCAAAATGGATGCTGGAATAATGCTCTCAAGCATTTTCTTGGCAGCTTCCAGCCTATTGACTATTTCTTTGTAACCTTGTACCGCACGAGCCATTGCCACTTTATTAAGATTCTCTTCATCTATATCTCCTATTTCTCGATATCCAGGTATGACAGGAACCAGTGCCTTGCTAAACGCTTCTTCCTTTCTTTGCAATTTTTGCTTAATTTTTTCAACACCTGTTTCTATAGATTCCAATTGCTTAAACCGTTCCTTCGCCCAATCTTTATGTTTTTTTGCTTTATTAAATAACTCATTATATTTTTGTTTTCGCTTCTCTTTTGCTTCTAGACTCATCTGTTCTGGATAGATTCGGGTGTCTTTTTCACCACCAAATAATAATATCTTCGCTTCGATTAAAAGCTGATCAACCATCACAAGATGCTGAGATGCGCGTGACCTCCATTCAAAAAATGCTTGTACCGCTGTTGATACCTCTTTAAGCAAATCACGTACGCTATTTAATATAGCTATGGCTTTACTATACTGCTTTTTCGCTTCTAATTGGGGTAATTGTTCCATAAGTGCTTTTGCCTTTGTTACATACACATCATTTTGTTTTTTCCCCTCAAATAATGTCTGTACTTCACGTTTTAACAACTCATAGTCAGATAAATTCTCAACTCCTGCCTTCAAATTAATTGACACACCAAATAACACAGAAAATCCTGCCATTTCACTTTCAAAATCGGCTCGCAAATTCCAGCCCGTCCATTCCAAATCAACCGCCTGGCGTAAATCAATTGCGGGAACTTCCAATATACCTTTCACGCCAAAATGTCCTTCTAGCCCCGCAATAAATTGTTCTCTCGCTTGCTGCTGAGCATCTTGTTTTCGATCTGGCTCTTTCAATCCAAAGTAAAAATCTACAGCCGGACCTTCTACTTGTTTTCCTGAACGTGTAGTAAATGGTCGACCAGTTAGTTTGAATATTGGTTTTCCTTTAATATTAAAATCAATATTAGAAACATAGCCTGAACCAGAAACTCTCGCTGCCGTATGCTTCAAATCAAATGAGAATCCTGCTCGTCTATTGAAAAAGTGCGCCTCAACATCTAACGCAAATCCAGCCTCATATATTTTACCCGCGATTTTTGTATCTTCTAATGCAAGAAATCCCCGTACTCTTTCTATGCTCATCGCTGGCAATCTGCTTTTTTGTATCACGTCTGGTGCAATTTTTACTTTTGTGGCTGTTTTAATAAACAAGCGAATCAAATCAGCAAATCGAATGTTTTGTGCATCAACATCAAACACTAAATCGGGAAAACCACTACTAGAAACACGCGCACCGCCCGACATATTAAATACTGCTCTTGAATCTCCCTCTTTACCAACATCAACTTGGCCATTCACCCCAATACCCGTAAATGGAATGCCAAGCATAGCAGCTACCGGCATCAACCCTTCATCCCAATCCAATTGTATTCCCGCATTTCCAAGCGCTAACCATCGCAACTGCAACATGTTACGCATGCGCATCCCAAGTGAAAAACTTGTCGGTTCAATAATACCAAGCCCGCTCAGGCGTATCGACTCTTTTTGAGTTCCCAATACAAGCCGCACACCGGTCTCGATAGTGAATGAAACTTTTGGATACACCGTAAGAGCAAGCTCTAGATCATCCGTAGTAAGCTCATTAAAAACCGATTTAATCATTTTGGGCATACGTGGAATTTTAGTAAAATTAATACCAAAATATATTGGAAGTTTCGCACTAAACTCCGCTTTCTGAATATTTTTCGGAATCACGCCCTGAAATAAAATTGGCTCTGCACGAACCACAATAGATTTCAAAGATTTTGCTTTATCTTTCAAATCATTAAGAATCTTGAGCGGCCCTTTCAGCTCTAATTGCGATATAAAATTAAAACCTTTTTTTATGCTATGCCCGTCGGGATCGTAGTAATCAAAACTGGATACAACAAATTTTGCCTTGGGCAATGAAAGCTCGTCAAGCTTTCTGAATTGAGGAAACATACTTGAAATTTTATAATGATCTGGCAACGCAATGGCCAAGCTATACTGCTTTTTTCGGTTCGTATCTATAACCACAAACATTGTTGCTTGCACTGCAATATTATTGAAATACATGGTACCCGTAAATCCAATCCCCGTACGAACATCCACACCAAATGGCGCTTTAACAAACGATATATTTCGTATTGCAAGATTTTGATTAAAGAGCTTCGTACCAACATCTGGAATTGGTATTTCCGTGAGAAAATCTCCCACAATATCACCAATGAGCTTATCCGAATCACGCTGCATCTCACTGAGAATACCTCTGATAGCACCAAATTCTTTTGTCCCTTCTGCCTTAAGCTGTTCATTATATGCTTCTTTTTTTTGCGCATCACTCAAAGTATCACAGGCAATATTGGTTTTATCACGCTTAAGCTCTAATACTTCAAAGGTTCTCACTTGCTGTGCCATACTTGCAGATTTTCGAGATAGTTCCTGCAATTGTGCCTTGTTAGCTGTAGTAAGCCCTAACGCTTGCAACTGTTTTCGCAGCTCAGTTTCTATTTCTCTTTTTTGTCTATCGCATTTTTGTTGTATCTCATTTACCGTAGCATCACGAGTAAGGTCAAGAATTTGATAGTGCGTTTTCCCTTTGAATGGATCGATAATTTCCTGCTCTATACCTTCTGCAGGCAACGTACTATCGTATTTTGATCTTTGAATAGGATCGCGAAGCGTTACACATATGTTTTTTATTTGATCAGAAGAAAGCTTTTTTAACCCCTCCATTCGAGTTGAACGAATAAGCTTATCTAATTCTTGGCGTAATTTTGTGAGATCCTCATCAGCTTTTTTACTAGCAGCATGTCCTTTGCTAGCATCAGCGAGCTCTTCACGTACTCGATCACCCCATTCTTTTACTTTCGCTTCAATCTCTGCCTGTTTGCGCTGAATAATACCTACACCATCACAATTTTTTCTGATGTCATCCCTAGTGGCATGTCTTGGAAGTCGAAGAATCTCATAATAATTAGCCGCATCAATAAAAAAATTGAAACTCAATATACCCAATACTAGTAAGATTTTGCTTATATACCCTTTCATCCGAAACTCCCCCTTTTTTGACTACGCTTGCGCAAACTGCTGCATATAGCTGACGTATTTATTCTGTTGCGTCGCTACAAAAGTTTCTAGTAACGTTTGCGTAATCCTACCAATACTTTCTCTAGGATTGTTGAAATCAAACTGTATACCCTCTAATACAATCGTTAAAGGCTTTTCTAATATATTCAGCTCAACTTCCAATCGTACTAATTTTGGTGATTTACCATGCCAAAGATCATCAGAACTCCATTCACCTATTGCTTCTCGCACTCTAAATATCGTTAAACCAGCTTTGATGAAATCAAGCCCAGCAATTGCACCATCAAGAACAGTTTCTGTTACTTTTCGCAATGCATGTATTTCTGCCACTGCATTTTTTGCAACTGCTACAGCAGCAGTCGCTCCAACTGCCGCGACCCCAATAGGAGGCACTGCAAGTGCTGCAGCCGTTGCTGCTCCTACAACTTTTTTGGGATTAAGCAACATATTCAAGTAACCCTTTTGAGCCACAAGTAACGATTTTTGAGCAGCTAACCGAACACACTTATATTTTTTATACCAACGCGCTTGTGAACATTCTTCTTTAACTTGTTTTATTTTTTCTTGTGCACGTGCTATGGATTTTCGAACACTTTCAATTTCACGTTCGGTTATCTGAATACCTCGCTCTCTTAATC
>SDBT01016308.1_pt1 | contig 11761 bp, 8 predicted proteins | sample 2277101 | NCBI WGS metagenome assembly SDBT01 (sample SAMN10404973, study PRJNA504765) | marine sediment metagenome | isolation source: marine sediment core GS10_PC15, 103 cmbsf | place: Arctic Ocean: Southern Knipovich Ridge | collected 2010
TAATAGACTCCTTTCCGACAATATTACCTTTTACAGTAATAGGAATCGGCAGGAGTCTATCTATTCCATCAGTGTTTCTCCAATCCATCATTCACCTAAAAAAATGGCAAAAGTCGAGCTTAGTTCCCTATCGAAACCTCGCTATACAAAGCATTCCCACCAGATCAGTGTTTCACCGTTGCCCACCGTACCGTTGTAAGCGCTTTCCTGTCCTGCGAATTATATCAACCATTTCCGGAAGGGGATCTCTGCAAGTAAATCGCAGACCGCTTTCACGCCATCGAACCTTTACCGGTGTGCTTCTTCCGATTACCCGCGATAGAAGCATCTTCCCGGACGCCAACGGATGGGCGTACCTTGCGGTTCTATATCGAACATCGGGATATTCCACACCCATCGCATCCAAGCAAGCTATAAGCGGAAAATTGACACCGGCAACCAAGGACCCGAGTATCGATTGGCCGAACCGCGGGTTGAATTCCAACAAGTAGAGCGTCCCATCGTCCGAGTCACGGAGGAAGTCGATGTTCGCGATCCCATCCCAGGCCAAGTCCGAAATCAAGCGTCTGGCAAGCTCGATAGCTTCCTCGTCTTCCACGTACTCCATGGCCCTAGCCGAGACGTACGGATTCTGCGCCCCCAAAAGCGTCTTCCACAATGTGTAAGACGCCAGCGTTCCGCTATTACAGAAGACCCCCAGACATAGGACCACTCCTCTGACATAGGTCTGCAGCATGTATCCGTGATCTCGCCTTACACGTTTATCTTCCCACACCTGCTGGAAATCCGATGCTTTCTCGACTCTCGCAATACCGCAGCCTCCGTCCAGCGACGTGGGCTTCAATAGGGCCGGATACTTCAACGAACGAAGGTGTATCGAGTCCATCGGATGGCCACATCCGCTGCGGATGAGTATCGAGGGCGGCACAAGGAGCTCGCGCGTCCTACAGAACTCGTAGAACTCCCATTTGTCCTGAACCGTCTTTAGCGGCTCAAGTCCTGGAACAGGTGGAATAGCAGTGAACTCCGAGAGGGTTGACCGGTTTCGCACTACGAGCTCTACACCTTTGTCTGTGACGGGTAATATAACATCAATCCGTAACTTTTGAGCGAGGTTTCTTATCACATCAATCCACTCGTCATCATTTTCGCTTGTGTGGTACACGCAGCTTGCACAATGTCGGCTGAACCGGGCCAACGGCCGACGTGCATTTGATAGGATGTGGGTTTTGATCGCCGGAGTTTGGCCCAAACAGCGCAACACCTTTACCGTATCCCAGGTCTCACCATCCGGGATTAGCACCGAAATCGAACGTAAATCAGTTATAGTTTCCATATCTCGGTCGGTTCAAGCAACCGTATTTGTTCCCATACACGATGGTTCAGTTTCTACCAAGTCGTTAGAGACCGGCTTTCGCTTGGAGCTTTCCACCGAACCATCCAGAAACATCCACTCAGTGCTTCGACACGAACCACCAAAAAGGTTGGGTACGCTACTAATGTAATTACGTATACAGCAAAGGCCCGGGCCGGGCGCAAGAGCATAACCGACGAAGATACTAAAATCGCAATGAATAGTGTTACTGCTTGCATTTTTCCTTAGCTGTTGAAAAGCAAATTATTAACCTTTTCTGCCAACAAGGCAAACTTGCGACGCCATGAATTCTAGGGCCAATCTTAATAGGAGTGCCGATATCAGTTTATCCCTTCGGCGATAAATGATGTATGTGCTGGAGCAAAGTCTAAGGCTAAGTTGGTCAAACCAATCTAAAACCATTTTGCGAGTCGTAATCCTAACATGTGTGCGATCCAAAATGCCAGTATCTTTGTAGCGGATATGTCCCAGTATAAACAGCTGCCAAAGTATCGAATAATGCCGAAAGTTGGGGATAGAAACATAAACGATTCCACCGGGCTTTAAACTTTTAATATGCCTTTTGAGTACGCTAACGGGATCTGGCAGATGCTCAAGAATGTCAGCGTAGATAAGGCAGTCAAAAGATTTGCCCACCTGGCTAATATCAACCACAGACGCATCTCCTTCCAAGATAGTTAAGCCACGCTGTCTCGCAATTGTCGCCGCCTTGTGATTAATTTCCACTCCAACTACTTTAATGCCTCGTTTCACTAACTCTGCTTCAGTACGCCCTGTTGCGCAGCCCACAGAAAGCACACATTTTGCGGTTGATGGCACAGCAGCAACAACATCGCGACGGAACTGCTCAAAATACGGAGAAATATTACAGCTATTGATACAACCGATTGACATAGTTGAAACAGCTCTAATTCCTGATATAGCTTACAATAAGGTTGTCTGTGATAACAAAGTTTCGCGCTTTTCTGATAAGCGCTTTCCGTCAAAAAGTTCAGAAAACTTGTGTCGATATAACGCGAAGAGGTCTCAGGTCAAGTGGCCCACTTACAACTGTTGTATAGCATACTATGCCGTCGTGTGGCAGTTCCTAAGCAAAAAGTAACAGTAATTGACCTTCTCGGCTGAAAGAAATACTCATTAGACAGAAATATTATTGTTTTTGGGGTGCCTTTTGGGCAATAAAAGTTTTAGAAGAGGAATCTTAGTTTTCTTGTATCCTAAGACAATAAGCGGTAATGAAAATAGACTGAACAAGAGTAATTTAATTATGATGTTGTACATTTCGGTGACTATGGGAAGAGACTTGAGAAAATAGCTGCCTGCAATCAATATGGTCAAGACATAAAGTGTTGGCGAATAGATAATTGCAAAGAATTTCAGATAGCCCAAAAAGTCCTGGACGAAAAAAGACAGGGCATATGCTATTAACACAGTATTGTAAATCAAGTAAACTAGAGATGTGCCGAGCGCAACGCCTTCAATCCCAAAACCAGCCCTTAGGAATGAGTAGTCAAATATAATACTACAAATAATACACAGTCCTTGAATAATGATTATCCTTTTTTCTTTATTCAAAGTAATTAGCAGGTGACTGGACATACGACTGAGTGAATGAAAAAACAAGCCAACAAGTAACAGCAACATTGCTTTGATCCCTGGTACATATGCCGGCAACAAAAGCTTAATTAATCCTGGCGCTAAAATAAATAGGGAGCCAATAAATATTGGCATTGTATAAGCCATTATTTTGGTTGGTTCTGACAGATATGTTTCTAAGGATTTTACGTTACCAGTCTCGCCATATTTTTGCAGAAATCGGGGAAACATTACTATTCCTACTTGTGTCGGCAAGAAGAAGGCAAAATTGAAGGCCATCACGGCAATACTGTAGTATCCCACACTTGTAGGGCCAATAAAAACATAAATCATTATCCGGTCAATGCTGGTTATCGTAAGATACATTAACCCAAGAATTAGTAACGGAAACCCAATTTTGATAAGTCTTCTAATCTCCCTGTAATTGAGAGAGAACTTAAACCTGTAGTGCGTCTTTGCGAAAATAAAGATTATGGTAGAAATAGACCCAGCACTAAGGGAAATAAGACTTCCCTTAATAGATAGAAAATAAGTTAGACACCATGCTGCTATCAGTCCTACAAGAGACGACACAAGTGTAAGTTTGGCAATGAGTACAAATTCCTTGTAAGATCGCAGGACAACAATAAAAACACTGGCTATCTGTCTGAAAAAGATAGCTAAGCATATAATCCTTAGACCGTATTTAAATAACTCGGAAAACTTGAAAAGGAAAGTGGATATGAAAACTAAGAAAATTAGTATTGATGCAGCAAAGCCAACGAAGCTAAAGGCGGTATTCTTTGCGATTTCAAGTTTTGATAAGTCCTTTTTACCTATCAAATATGGGAGATCTTTTTCGGCGCCACTCATTGCTCCCAAGTGTGAGTGGCTCCCATAGTTCTCAACAATTGTTAGAACACTGAAGAGCCCGAATAAATTGGGACCAAGCAATCGTCGGAGAATAAATCCTCTAAGAAACCTGACAAAATAAGCTAAGTAACTAGCTATAGTCAGGGAAAGAGTGTCTTTTATGATTTGTTCTTTTTCAGCCATTACTCTATGAAGACTAAGTCGACGCATTCGCTAACGTAGGTAAATGGACTAATCACAGGTGTCAACAACCGATCAGCTGCAGCGGAAAAGACATAAGGGTATACTCAATATGTTTGATGCTCATAATTGGTTAATATTTCAGTCAAGCTCGTCCATAATAAGAAGTGTCTTTTTTATATATTTCACCAACGATTTTGATGAAGAGTTTTCCCCAGAATAAAAATGTTCGTTCATAAATTCTTGTCTGCCTCGTGCTAAAGATTCTCTGATATGTGGATTACTCAAGATTCTTTCAACTGCTGGTAGCAGATCCTTTTCTTCATCAATTTTGACGACAGCAGCAGTTTCTAGAAACGGATTAAATTCACTATTCCTATATCGAGGCCGAAAATTTAGAACTACCACAGGCTTATTTAGAAGCATTCCTTCAAAAGCCATTGTAGAACCTCTTGTTATTATCAAATCCGCAACCTCTAGGAGTTTTAGATTATCAGTCTTGGAAATTACTGCAACATTGTTCGCGCCGGCCTGTTCGACGATTCTTAGACCTTTGTGTATCGGCTTCCCTGGTCGTAGTTTAAGTATCATCCAGTAATCTTTTACATTTCCTAAGGTCTTGCATAATGTATAAGCCAGCTTTTCATTGAGTCTCGGAAACTCGAGTGCGGAGACTAAGACCTTCCCACTTTGCGGGTACAAAATGACTTTTTTGCCCTCTGGGATGCCATATTTAGCTAACAAATCTCTCCTTTTAAATTTTTCCCCATTGTTTAGAAACGCATCGTAGTATGGCTCACCTATGACCTTGATTCTTTCCTCTTCGACGCCCAAGTAATCCGTAAACCAGTTGGCCCATTTCTTCCCCCAGATCCCCACAATCTTGGCAATAGGCGATACAAAGTGCGGAAAAAAGCCTACTGCACCATGCTGCAGTACAAGTGTGGGAATGTTTCTACTATTACATAGTGCTACCGCTAACCTGTGAATCCCTTTAAAATCCTGGACTACTATTAAAGCGTTCGGCTTTCTTTCTATGATATATTTGTCAAGTATTTTATAGTCTATTATCACACCTGAAATTTCGTTGGTAAGAAAACTTGGCAAATCGTTAGCTATCAGTTCCCAAATGCCCGGAATCTCGGTTTCGAGTATTTTTTCCCTGATGTTTTTTTGTAAACGTCCGTATATATCTTGGGAAATTTGACCAGCTTGGTCGTTCTTAAGAAGCAGAGCTCTCAGAGGCCATCTATTTATTAATCCAACATTTTTCCTGCCGAAAAATTGATTTTGGAACAAGTCCTTAATGTACCCACAGACAAGAATAGCAAGAAACAAATCCTTTTCTTTTGCTAATTCTCTCATTAAGGGAAGCACTCTGTATGGACCAATTATAAGAACATTCTTTCTCTTCTGTGCCATAGGGAAGAGCTTTCTTCTTATGAATTCATGAACTGATATGAAAAAGCTAATCCCCATTACTTTGAGTCGTTTTTTAAGGCTTTTTTCCTTTACACGTTTTTTACGCCTTGCTACATGGTTGTCGTAAGGAAAAAACTTTGTAACCTTAATTCCCTTGTGTTCTGCCAATATCAAAGCAGCTTTTTCATATGATGTATGGGGCCCAAATAGTATTATTTCGTCAATTTTTTCTTTTTCGATTATTTTAGAAACCAGGGCAAGTGACTTTAAGGCAGCCACAAAATGTGTCATCATTTCGTATTGAATAATTTCGCCAACCGAAATGTCTCGATATATACTAAGATCTGACCCATCTGAAATATACCAGTTCTTGGCAAGATTGAGAGCCGTTTCGTCTATTTTTTTTAATTCTAAAAATTCAAAATAATCGCAGGCCTCTTTGAACGTTACGCTTTTGCCGAGGTTCTCGAACAGAACATCCTCATCAAGATTGATGGCGACAATCTCACGGTCTTTGAGAATCGCTTTTCTCTTTTCGAATTCTTTGTGATAATGTGCCTGATATAGTAAAAGTGACTTCTTCATGCGTTTAAGTTATCCTTGCAGCTTATTTTTCTACCAAGGATCTTAGTATTCGGTTGAGGCTGGACTTTTCGGCGCGTTGAATGCATTTTACTCTTGCGTCTTGAATTCTTAAAACATATCTATTCTCAAGGGTGTCAACTCAAGCCTGTACTTTTCAGTGCGAGTCTTTAGATTCTTTCAACGTCCTCAATTCAACTCACTGGTTTACTTTAACAAAATTGTTTTCACCACGCTGTCCATCCACCGTCGACCGTTACAAGAGCACCGGTCATGTAGGAAGACGCCTCAGAACACATAAACAGGATCGCTCCCTGGTAATCTTCGGGTCGTGCCATCCTGTCTAAAGGTGTACGTTCGCAATAGTTTTTTATGAATTCAGGGTTCTGTCCCCCCTCTACACCGCCTGGTACCAGCACATTGGCCCGGACTTTCGGCCGCCAGTGAATCGCAAGGTAACGGGTCATATTAATTATACCACATTTTGTCGTTGCATAGGAAATCGGAGAATTGATCCCGCGGTCAGTATAAATACGCGGGTCGGCGCTGACCAATCCGTAGGTTGACGAAATGTTAACAATGGTTCCACCGTCACCTGCATACATTCGGCCTCCAAATTCCCTGCACATTAGGAATGCGCCGGTCAGATTCACTGATAATACTTTGTCCCAGGTCTCCTTCGGATATTCCTCGAGGGGACTGAAAAAAGCGCCTCCTTTATAGTGTGCCGCATTGATGAGAATATCACAGCGATGAAAACGCTTGCTGATAGTCTCACCCAACTGCTTGACCTGGCTTTCGTCAGTAATATCTATGGTTTGAGAGACAACTCGCCTACCACTTTGTTGAGCAATACGGTCAGCTTCTGAATTTACAAGCTCTGCGTTGTTGTCTACAATAATAACATCGGCGCCTGCTTCAGCCAGGATTTCGCAAAGCTTTGCACCAATTATTCCGGCTCCGCCGGCAACTACGGCCACCTTATTGTCGACTCTATACAATTCTTCTATACGCCTCATAAAGATACTCCTTTCAATTTCACCGACCGACCGGATGCACTCGATTTCAAAGCTCCTACTGCCATCTCCAGAGCCGCTATCCCTGCTGATAAAGGTATTACGGCCCTAGGTTCAGATTCGTAAAACCCTTCCAGCGCATCACGAAGGATATCTATATATATGCTATTTAAATCGAAATCTTGCGGCAGTTCGATTTTTTCGTCTACTTCCTTTCCCTTGCTTATAGTAAGCATACCTGAATTCCAGTCAAGATTAGCGCTGCCAGCCTCACCTACTACCCACATACCCCGGGTGTAATCATGCCGGCCGAAAGAAAGGTGAACGTTTGCCTGAACTTTATCACGCAACCGGAATATCATATCTGCTGTGTCTTCAACTGAGACACCGATACCTGAAATTGCCCCAGCTGAGGCTAATACTTCGACAGGCTCACCTACTATCCAGTGGAGCATATCTAATTCGTGATCTAAAGTTCCTATCACACCTCCCCCCAAATCTGCTCGTGCAGCATAACCACTGCGGTAATCCTCCCACGGATGCCAGGAGGGTAAATAACTTGCCCACCAGCTACACGCATGAAATATACGGCCAAGCCGGTCTTGCTTTACTGTATCATACAACTGTCGATAAAGGGGGTGGTAACGATAACAATACCCCATAGCGCACACCCCGGGTGTCTCAGACTCAACTGCATGCAAAGATCTGGCAGAATCTAAGTCGGCGCTGACCGGCTTTTCCAAAAATACACATGCACCTGATTCCAGGGCTGCCTTAGCAATCGGAACATGCAGAGAAGTTGGGTTAGCAACCACAACGACAGAAGGACGATCCATCAAAGCGTCCTCAACCTCAGTGTATACCTTCACATCCACCGGGCTTTCGAAAGCACCCACTCTACCGGTCCCGCTGCGCAACAGCCTAACATCTTTGAATCCCAGCTTCAACAAGTTCTGGAAGTGCCGTCTACCGATTGAACCGTAACCTACTACCAGAAACCAATCATCGTGTATGTTCATATATGCTCAAACTGTCAAATATTCTCTAGTGCCCTAAAATGTTTGATGTAAGTATCCGCTTCTGCTTTATGAGGAGAGTTAAACCCTATAGCAAACATTCCAGCAGATTTCGCTCCAGCCAATTCATCCAAATCGTGACCGACAAATCCGCACCGGGAAAGTTCGATTCCCAAGGCATCTGCTGCTGCCTGATATGCCTGTCGTTGGGGCTTTACATATCCAATATCAGAAGAGGTAATCACCGCATCAAAATAATGCTCTATATCAAGAGACCTTAGCATTTCTCTAACTTTTCTTGCGGTACTCTCAGTATCTGAGAGAACTGCCAGCTTCACCCCTGCTTCCTTTAACTTAGCCAGCGTCTCAACCACTCCATCGAAGACCTTACGGCCGTTTTCTACCTGCTTAGCTTTTTCTTGAGCTGCATCTGTCAATTCTGCCACCTTTTCGGCAGAAAGTCTGTAGGAAATCAACAGTTCGCCGAATCGTTGCCAGTAATCAGCCTGGCCCTTATAAACATCTACAAGCATTCTCTCCCATTTATTAATAAGCTCCTCACGGGTAATTTCTACACCGAGTGATAGCAGCTCTTCTGCAAGCCATCGACGCCAGAGGCTGGCATCGAACAATATATCTCCTGCATCAAAAATCAAGCCTTCAAATCGCATTATTACTTCTGCTTACTGAAAATCATCTTCGCTAAGAGTCTGATCAACAGGAATATTATGTTTAGCTTTCCTGCCTACTATTCTATGCCGCTTACGCCAATCTATTCCGGTACCAGGGCTCTTTAGCGTAAGCATTTCTTCCGTTAGTGTGGCACCCACAGGAATGAACATCCGACTGGTTAGGCTTCGCGCCAGCTTCTTCCTGGTTTCTTCCACTATGGGATTGTACTCTTTTTTACCATTACCACGTGCTTTAGCACAAGTTCGTATATATTTTACCAGTTGTCGAAGGTCTTCTTCTTCAAGTCCTGCTGCGTGATCGGTTCCCTGCATCGCACGTGAGAGGGTTATATGCTTCTCTACGAGACAGGCACCCAAAACCACCGCGGCAACTGCCGTAATTATCCCTGGCGTGTGGTCGGAAAGACCAACCGGGCATTTAAACTCATCACGCAATGTCCTAATTGCTCGTAGGTTCGTATGCTCGACTTCTGCTGGATACTGAGAGACACACTGGGTCAATATCATCCCTGAGGGCCTCTCCCCCAGAGCTTCAATTGCCTCGCAAATTTCCTGTATACCAGCCATGCCGGTTGAAATAATCACAGGCTTACCCGTCTTCGCAATTACCTTGAGCAACGGAATATTCGTAATATCACGCGAAGCTACTTTATAAGCTGGATTACCCACGCGTTCCATGATTTCAACAGAAGGCTCATCGCAGACCGTGCAGAAATATATCAAATTGTTTGCAAGAGCATACTCGCGAAGTTCTTTGTGCTGTTGTTCGCTTAGTTCAAGAAACTCCCGGTGTTCACCATAGGTCTTACCGAAAGAATTCGGATTATCATATAGTTTATTATATTCCTGTTCCGTTAGTTCGCATCTGATATCACGTTTTTGAAACTTTACTGCGTCAACCCCACACCTTGCGGCCATATCTATCAGCCGCTTGGCCATTCCTATCTGGCCATTGTGATTCTGACCTATTTCTGCAACTATGAAACAGGGGCAACCGTCTCCAATTTCATGCCCAGCGATTTTTACTCTCAACTCGCCCGTCGTCGGAGTTAAGATACCATGCAGCCCTGCTTTTTTGCGATCTAACCAAAGGTAACAATCATCTAAGTGAATAAACTGATTGGGCTTTTCAATATCTTCAAACATAGACTCGAACATCTCAAGGTTTTCTTGGTTGTTAATTGTCAGGTAATCGTCGAGTTCGGGACGTAGGCCAGCAAAATCAGGCGGTAATGTTTGAATGTGGAAATCTTCAGCATGCTTCCGTATATACGGCGTTACATGTTCGCGATCGAATGGATCATTTGTCAATGCAACCAAACGCCGCAATGTACCCACCTGGATAAACTCTGGAAGCATATGTGAGAGCCCTTCTATATGAGTATAGTCCCATTTTCCGCTGACGTGAGCCTGATATGCTTGTGCTGACCGAAGGGGGTCGTAAAGTGGATTGTCGGCTGTGAACCGAGCCACAGAATCATCATCCACTAGGTTTATTGATGCCTGGATAAATCGACCCAGCAAGTCGCTGCGATCTCCCCGAATACAATCGATATTGAGATCTTTGGCGACTGCAACGATGGGGTCGTCAGCGGCATCTGGAGTAGTCGCAACCACTATTTGGTCAATGAAAGACATCGCCTTTATTCGATGCAGGACACGTACCATCATTGGTTGTCCAGCCACGGCCATAAGTGACTTACCCCTCAAACGACTGCTCAACATACGCGCTTGGACAACAGCTCTTACAATCATTTATTCTTCTCGCAAATACAACAAAACGGTTAATTTCATTTCTGTAACTTTAACTTTGTTATTGTTATTAAGCAGAAAACCCTGTATTTACTGTGTCATGACCTTATCTACTGAAGGAACCAGCGCCTCCGGTAATTAGAATGTTCTTTCTGTTAAGCACGGTAATTCCTCTTTAACAATAGCGACGCCAATTTTGGAAATATGCGCCTTTCGCAAGTCAAGTTTGTCGCAGATATGAAACAGGTCCACAAAGTACGCGACCCTATCTGAAGAACCTTCTCTTCGCATAAAGATAAAGACGTCGCATAAGGTAATCCGGTTGGGCTATAAAGCATTTATAGCCACCTTTATCTTGTTTTTCAACTGCGTTGGGCCGTTTGACGTGAGTGTATCTCGATGGTCGGCTTTACCCGCCTTTCGGTAGCAAATAGAAGTCAATCTTATGTTTCAACTGGAGCTTATTAGACTCCGTCTCCGTCGGTTGCATCGAAAAATTCGATGCAACTTCTTTTAACAACACATGTTATGTCACCGTCCCTATACCACCTTTCATCGGTATAGGATTGGTTTATTTCAAAACACCGTCTATGACGTTGCTATATTCAATTGCCCGGACCTTGCCGTTTGGGTCCGGGAGATAATCCAAAACCAAATCTGTCACATCCTTTGCCATCGTAAGGACGAAATTCTCCAGCACAGAGCTTATCTGAACCTGTGCCACGTATCGAGCCGGGTCGCCGGCGATATTAGGCCTTCGACCAAGGGGGCTGGAAAAGTCGTTTTCGTCGGCGGTAAGTCGACCGTTTAAGATGTAGAAGTTCAAAACAACTATTTGGTCGTGCGCTGGAGAAGGCTTATAGAAGCGATGTATCAAACAAGGTATCTGTCGGCCTGTTCGCGATACAAATTGCGAAGGTTTGGTACTATCCTGGATCCAGCCGTGTGCAGGATAACACACCCGAGGCCGATGCCCCAATATACCGCTGGGTCGTGATGAGCAATATACGACATAAACATCCGCCCATGCATCGGTTGCAGAGTTAATGTAGCGTAGGCTCAAAAAATCGTCAGCAAAGTTATCCTCCATATATTCCTTAACAGTACTGGGAATGGGCAAGTCTCTGCCGGTCCAGCTACCGATTTGAGCAGGGAAAGAACTCAGGGATACAGGCAGCACAATGGGGGTATCAGCAATGCGCTTTAAACCAGATGCCAGAACACGGTATGTTATGCCGGTGGATATCAACAGCAGAACAGCCAAAACCCAAACGAACC
>SDBT01016309.1_pt1 | contig 11760 bp, 15 predicted proteins | sample 2277101 | NCBI WGS metagenome assembly SDBT01 (sample SAMN10404973, study PRJNA504765) | marine sediment metagenome | isolation source: marine sediment core GS10_PC15, 103 cmbsf | place: Arctic Ocean: Southern Knipovich Ridge | collected 2010
AAAATGACTCTACTTCCGAAACCGAAACGTATGATAGATAAAGAATTACTCGAAAGCTATCGGTCTATGCCCTGTTCGGTTTGGGACTGTCATTCCGAAATGGAAGTATGCGCACACCATTTGAAAACGCAAAAGTCTGGCGGGAATGACGAATCCCGGAATCTCTTGGCACTATGCCATTTTCATCACGTCCAGATTCATAACGACGGAAAAATTGAATTCTGCAAACACCACCCAGAAATAAAAGACCAGCTTATAGAAAAGGGCTGGATGTTTGACTTAACGTTACAAAAATGGATCTTACCTTTTAAGGAGTAATCATGTCGAAAACGAAAAAACATCTCATACAATCCACGGTTAAAGTCATTCCCGGTATTCGCAAAATAATATTGAAACTTTTTGCCGAGCACCTAAGAGCCTACAAAGTCAAGCCTACGGCATTTATCCTTGGGCCAACCGAATATATTTCTTTCAAAATTGATATGATAAATTACTTCAAAAAAACGCCACACCTTTTGCAAGCCTATGACAAGTTTGGCGTCACAAATTACAGAGGCGTTCCGGTAATCATTTCAAAAGAGAGGGGCATCCGACTAGGGATAAGCGAGAACTTGGTGCCGCTCTATTGTGAGGATTTGAAATCTATTCCGCCCGCTTCCACTTCTCACAACTCGTCGAAAGCAGAATAATGTAATCGCGTCCCATTTTGGCGTCATCTTTAGGCGTGCACTCTAGATCGTTGAATGCCTCGGTTGTAGCGGAGATGCATTCTAACTCCTCACCAATCAATCGACATGCACCAACCTTCTCGCTTGCGCCAGTATAGATCCGTGGCTTGCGCGGCATTCTAGGCATATCTGGATTGCAAGAATCCGCGCCTACATTAAGAAGTGCGAGAAAAATCAGAATAAAAATCTTCACTTTTTTTTGCACCTTTCAATCTATCTTCTAGCGACTTGCCCTTGCTAAGCTTGTGAGCCTCTTCGTTTTCCTTGTACTTGCGCTCTTTGAATCGTTTTAGATTCCACTCTGAAACGCTTTCCACAACGAAGTTCCCAAGCATCACAAAGAGCTTTTCAAGCAAGGGAACAACGATTGAGGAAAGTAAACTAATCAGAAAGCTCATGCGCTTGGCTTCTCTGGAAGCGTGGCGGCCAGTTCAAGTTTTGCGCTATCAACATTTGCAGGATTACTGCCAAGAAATTTCTCAATAACAAAACTCACTGCCAAGAGTGCGCTATCATCCCATTTTGATTCGCTATCTTTGACAAGCCTTTCAAGTTCCGGCTTTACCGAGCCCCAATAAATTTTATAAAGAACCGGTTTCCAACTTACTGCCTTAACCGCCGTCCAAGCTGCACCGGCCAACATTTTCAAACCCGCTACTAATACTTTTTTCATATCATCCCCTATTTTGTTTTCTAAGTTTATGCCACATTCATTACAAAAGGCTCCGCCGGAAGCCCGATCAACGCACCATTAGCAGATCCGTGATTATCAAGAATTGTCGTGTTTGTATCGCCCTCATTTGTCCCAATAGGAAACCACGAAACCAATTCGCTTGAAAAAGAAACAAGATCGGGTCTATTGGGATTGCCCGCATTATAAAGTGTAGTCACTTCGCTGGCCGCCAACGCCTTGGTCCATAAAGTAACCTGATCGATTAAGCCCGAAAACTTAAATGGTCCATTCCTTGAGCCCAACGTAAAGGGTTGGCCCGATAACAGACTTGCGGTGATTGGCGCGCTGGCGGGCGCATTCCCAACAACCGCATTTCGATAAACTCTAGCGCCGCTAATGTTAGAACCGCCATTATAAGTAAACACCACATGCTGCCAATCGCTCGCTGTAAGTGCCGTATTAAATGTGTGGCTGCGCAATTGACCGGGCGCTCTCATTTGTAATTGCAACGCTCCACTTGTTACAACATGTTGAAGATTCCAGCCAAAAACATTAGAGTCATCAGTAGTTTTCGCAAACAAAGCCCTGTTCGCAGAAAGATTATCTGGCTTAACCCACATACTAAGGGACCATTGATTGGCATGGTCGAATTGGAACACGTCACCATGATTTGATTCGCCGTTTGCATCAAATAGAAGCGATTGAGTATTTATAAGTGACGGCACCGGAAACATAACTCCATTGTCTCGATTGTCGGCTATCTGCGTAAAATCATCACGGCCATCGCCCGCAAAGGTAGTTTGCATCTCTTTTCCGATTTTCAGAAAACGACATATGCGCCAAACCGGATTAGCTGAATTAGCCCTAGGCACTTTCGATTCACATAAATAAACAAGAGTGGAACTTTTGTTATCTAAAATTTCGCTTTCAAATTGTGGAAATTTTTCTATTGCCATTACTTAGCCCACTCTTTTATTTCGATGATTTGGTTGTTTTTATCGGTCTGCAAAAAGATAGTTACACCAGTAAGATCAAGATCCGCCTCGGAGTGGAGTTCTCCAGCTACTATCGTGAAAAAAAGAGTACTACTTTCGCCCGATACAAAAGCAAACTGTATTTCGGTAGCAAGAGATGATCGCGCCTTTACCTCAAATCGTTGTGTATTTGCTGCAAAAGCATGTGATACCTCGGTCCCACCAACCGGCGCGGAAAGATTTGTAATGAGCGGTGTATGAGCCATGCCTTTTGATCGGTCAGAAATGACTCTTATTGCCGGAATATCACCAGCAAAGCCAAGTGGATCAAATATTTTTCTAATGATTCTTTTGAATGTGGTATCCATTATTTCGCCACCTGAAAATGAAAGTGCCAACCCTTGCCAGCGTTATGATAAACGGCCACGCGCCGCTTTTTATCTTTGGAAGAAATAGCGCCCAAATGACCGACGTGACGATTCATAAACTTGATGCATTTTGTAATATCAGATTTTTTCCAGCCTCTTGGCGAGGCATCAAAAGCTCTACCGTCTGGATGCGTCGTGCTTTTCGATACTTTGAACTTACTTAAAATATTTGTGAGATTGCACGGCAAGCCGTTTTCATCACAATAACGGCAGAAATATCCTAGAACAATAATTAATGGAGGGTGTATCTTTTGAAGATCACTAACAAGGCAGCCATCAGATTGCTTGAGCTTAAAAAAGAGTTTCATAATTTCTTCAAAATATCCTTTATATCGTTTTGAATAATGGTTTGACCGTCTTTCAATTCTGTTAATTGTTCTCCTATAGCTTTCTCCTTCAATTCCGTTTCCGCTTTGAAGGTCGAAAACTCCGCCCGAGAAGGAGGAGAAGAAAAAAAACTTGGTAATAAAATGGTGGCAGCGATAATGGCCAATCCGCCTCCAACCGTCAACAATGTTTTTTTAGCGCCTTTACTCATAAGAATCCCCCTATGCGGAAAGCGAGATGCTAACGCCTTTTTTCAATTCTGTTAATTGGGCATTAGTCCTTCTCAGAGTATTATGCCTGGTAACAATCTTTTGACCGGCTTGGCCGGTCAGATTAATGATATTTTTAAAACCTCCTGGCGTACATCCGAGCGGCCGGTGAGCACCTAGATTGAAGATTTGTTGAACGCTATTAGACTTGATGCGGTGAGCAGAATGAAATAAGAAATCCGCTAACCTGCCATGAAAATTATTTCCAGATCCAGAGGAGCCGATAAATAAATTCGTCACTACTGGAGCGATATTGTTAGATGCGGTCTGAGTTTGCTCGACTCCGTCAACCCACAATGACGTACCAACTAGATCTTCCCAAGTTGCGGCGACATGATGCCATTGATTGAGTGCTACAACTGCGGAAGTCGAAGTTGTAGACCCATTTAGAAACAAAACAACAGTCTGTGAATTGTAAGTGAGCATGTAGCCGTTTGCACCAGTCGTTCTAGCAATCAACCGTTGTTGTAATCCTGATGCAACCAGAGTGGGGAAAAACCATATGCCCGTAGAAATCACTCCGGCGTCCGTTGTATCTGGATCAAGTTCCGAATCAAACGTGGTGCCGTCAATGAAATAATGGTCGGATGCTGTGAATCCAGAAACCGCCAACTGCCCGTTCAAAAACTGTTCATCTTGAGTTAGCGAACCAGCCAAAGTTAACGAACCAGGGCTGGATGCAGACGGAACCCGGTTTCGTGCGGCTTCCGAAGCGGTCACTCCACCTAAGTGGGCATGCATGAATATTTTATTTTTTTCTGGATAAGGTAAACCGATGTCAATAATCGGCTGAGAATCCGGAGTGATGAAAGATGTTAGTACGTCGTTTGTATTCAATGCACCAACGTGAACCGCGGTTTGCACCTCTTTATCTTTAATGACGAAATCACCCAAAGTTAACAAACTATTATCTGGGGCCGATACCGTAAAAGTCATCGTGTCCGTAAGGAACGTGGAATCGGCGGTAAGCTCGACTGTGTCAACCCTCTCAAAGATGGCCGTTCCGTTAACAAATCGAACCGTGTAGAAGCGCAGTACATCGGTATTCTTGAATTGTGCAGTAAAGTCAGCGTTCGTACGAACGGTAAAGCTTGTTGCTAACGGCTTTGCATTTATAAACCCATGCAGATTGGTTTGAAGCTCTATTGAAATATCCACAGCTCCGCTTGTTATTGGTGTGGGTAATATTAATTTCTCAATAAAATCCTGATCGTTCTCTACGGTCCCACTGGTTAACTTCGGATCGTCATTAAACTCGGCTCTATTGTTGCCAGTCTTGAGAGTGCTTCGCCTTATTGTCGAAGCACTCCCTCCAGTGAATGCATTGGTTAGTGCAACTATTGCCGTTTTCCCAAAAACTTCTGTAGCGGCTTGGTCTGGAGTAAACGGCTCATGATTTACTGAATCCGCAATTACGCCACCGTCACCAGGCGTCCAAAGTTGTTGGTAATCAGGAAATACTTCTGAAACGCCTTGGTTTGTATTTGGACCAAAGAAAAAACTACTGATTGTTTGCTGACCAACAACTTGCGAACTTCCAGAAACTGTGCCGATCGCGATTGATCGAACCAACTGAGTTTCCAAATCGAAACCAGTGCCGGGATTTGCAAATTTCGCGGCTGTATAATCCACTTTGATGATATTTGCCGGGTCTCCGGCTACGAAGGCTGCGCCGTCTTGCTGGACAGTCACCCGCCATTCGGCGTAATTCGTGGTCGGCGTGGCATCATTTGAGAGGCGCACGAAAATATCTGTGAGTGTATTTACGGTTGGAGTTCTAAAATTAAAAGCAGATACACGATGGCTGGCAATACTTATTGCAAGTGCGGCTGTTACATCTCTAGTAATTCCAGAAAGAACGTTGGTTCCGGCTGGCTTTGTGAACGACGGTGCGTTGGTGCCGATTTCGTTATTAACCGCATCGGCAACAACCGATCCTGTATCTGTAGACGCCAAAGCGGTCCACGCAAAGCCAGTGAACTCGAAGTTTTCGTTTCCTGATTCTAAGAATCTCGGGTTGGTCATGATAAATGCAGTTGTGGCGCTCGCCAAAGTGTCCCGCATTAACCGATATTCAATTGTTCGTTGCGCGCTAAAAAAACTTGCCTGCATTGCTTTTGGGTTTGGATCAACGACGCCATCCCCAAATTTCTTTTTTAATTCTGTGAATTTTTCGGTGACTTCGACACCAGCCGCGCCGCCACCGCCACCACCGCCCTCTAAACTTAAAATTCTTGTTTCATGATCATCCAGGTTTAAGCCAACCTTGTCCCATAGGTCAGTATCCATTGGAGATTTTGCATCTCTTTCACCGGCTGTAATTGGATCGAATGCCATAATTACTCTCCACTATATCGCTATTTGATAAACCTTGCTGCCATCTGCAAAAAATCCACTGACAGGGCCAACAAAACCATACCGCGCCTTTTGCTCATCACTTACATTATCGTCAAATTCCGGGAACTTAATTGTTATAGCCGTTGTGAGCGTTGTAGCAAAATCATTTGCAACCTCAATTTCATTAAGCGTCGTGTCAATCTCAACAATCTCGTTTGCCGGGTCAGCAAAATAAGTCGAAGCCGTTTTATTCCAAAGCCTTAAAAAATATCCCAACTGGTAGGCCGTGATAACCGACGCTGGAACTTCAAAACGTTTTTGACTGATCACACTTACAATGAGGGGCGCTGGCGCAATAAGTCCGCGCCTTACGTTTAAGTAAGAAGTAAAAACCAAGGTGCGTCGCACTGTACCATCTTCGAGATTTATGGCTTTGTTTAATATTTCCATTTCGCCAGAAAGCCCGACACTACCACCCTCTTGAGGCAAATCACCAAACGTGGCTGATACTTTATCGCCAGGATTATCGGCAATCGTTTTCAAATGTGATGTTGTTTGAACGGAAACTTGTGGGCTAGCGAATCGCGCAAGATACCGCGTGGCTCTATCAGTTACAATGCTTCCACCGCCTAACGAATCTAAAACACCCTTGAATTCAAGCGGCTTGACTGGTTTACGAATTCCGAAATCAGCTTGCGAATCAGTATCGTTAAAGGTGCTAATTTTTCTAAAGCTTTGCGATCCCTCTTCCCAGTCCCAACGGATTACAATTCTGTTTTGAATTCGATCTTGCGTTGACCTCCACTTCCTCGGTTTAGCTTGGGTATTCGTATCATTGGCATCTGTTAAATCCGCACCTGGAACGCTCTGGTCTAGCGCCGCTATAGAAATTCCGCCAAGCGTTTCAACAAATCGGCTATTAAGAGGTATCAATAAATGTTTTTCAATAAATGTCAGCGTATCTGCAAGATCGTAAAAATATAATTTAAAATCTGGATCTGTACTGAAAAAATCATCTCGAACTTTTTCGATTGCAGCAACGTCAATCTTGGTATCAGGAATTGCAAGGCCATCATGCAAAACGTCGTAAATAGAAGTACCAGAACCCGAAAGTAAAACCTGTAACAAAATATCAACTCCGTTTTCTTCGACCTCTGTAACTTGCTGTACGTCAATACCTATAGCGTGAGAGGTAGCAAAACTTCCAAGCTGAGCCCGCACAACTCCTGTAAATGTTGTTTGACCGGCTGCAAAGCTCTTCGCGCTATAAGTCATAAACTCATCTTCGAGTTTAAGAAAATTTGATGTTTCAAAATCATCGCCATCAGTATTGGCAACAATAGTTGTGGCCGATGCATCAATTGCGGTGGCCAATACACCCTTTACATCAAAGAGCGGCGTTTTCATTAAATTGGTTTGAGCAACGGCTTTGATTCTGTATCCGCCATCGGTTTTATCAATGTCTTTTATAAGATAATCATTGAGTTTATCGTAATCTGCAAAATCGAAATCAACACCAAGAGGCTTAAGCACGCCAAGATAAATCCTGATTTCAGAGCCTATTAAACCGTTGGCCGAATTGCCGCGAAAAATTGAGAACACATTATTTTTGTCGGTGATCGTTATCATGGTTGAATTGATAGTTGTTTTGATCCGAGTCAAATCTATCTGGGTTGGATTCAGCTTGACGATGCTGATCATTCCAACTTTGTCTGTATCTATTTTGCTTCCGGTTCCTATAAGATCACCAGTATCAGTATCCACTTGTTTTTTAGAAAAAAAAGTACCATCAATTTCCACAACAAGATTAAGCCTGTATTTCAAGGATTCGTCTAGCTTGTCCTGTAATGACATTTTACAGAATCCTTCTAAATGTGACCGGTGACACTTCGAAAAGGAACTCTGCTCCCTTTCGGGTCATGCGCCTAAATTTTGGCTTGAAGGAGGTATCTGATAACTCAACAAGCTCAAAGGCACCCTCGGCTTTCGCGAAAAAGTATTTGAACTCCAAACCAAGAAGAGCGTGGGTATCAAAAAACGTGTCAAGCTCAGCCTTAATGGTGAAGCTAATGTGAGACCAAGTGACGGTGAATTCCTTTTCAATGTAATCATGTACGACTTGGCGCAGCCCACTTCGCGACGTACTGGTACGATTAAAAGCATTTGTGCTTTCGCCAAATGGATCACCTTTTGGTGGAAGGAGAAACTCAATCGTTGTTGGCCCGGTTCCGAACTCAATTTTAGGTATAAATTGTCTGCCCATTTATTGCTCCACATCCGCCTCATCAATTCCAAGGTCGGCATTATCAAAGAGCACGGCTTCTCGGATTTTTGGAATGATAGTATTATTAACAAACTCCTCTTCACCAATAAAATTTTCAACCGGCACGTTAATGGTCGTGGTCTTTGTAACCGATGTTCCTTGCCCCTTTAGATTACCAAATTGCTCTTGGAATGTAGGCGCAATTGGTTTTGGTATAAAAATCTCACCCGGTTCGCCCAACATTGGAATTTTATCGCCGCTTCCTAAACCTCGGAGCTTCATTGGGCTGCCGCCAGCTTGCGCACCTTGAATCATGCCGCCATGTTTTCCGAATAATCCACTAAGAACACTGGCTGCGCCACCACCAGCAATTCTACCCGTTGCCTGACCTTTTACAGCGTTAATGATTGCTCGACCGATAGCTGGCGCTTGAGCAATCAGCGCCTCGGCAAACGACGCTGCGATAATGGGTTGAAGCTCAACACTGGCAATAGCCAAAGCCAATGCAACCGCTGGCATTTGATCAGTCAGCGCAATAATCAATCTCGGAACGTTTTCAACTATAGACAAAATTATCAATGGTGCAAGTTCGCCTAACTTTTTCCCAAATGGACCTAACGCATCAGCTAGGGCTTGCACAATGGCCGGGATACCTTCAATCAGGGCGTCAATGATACGTGGAAGCTCTTCTATGAAAAGCTGAGTAAGGATTTCTGGAATCTGAGCAAAGATCAGCGTAATGGATTCGGCCACAAGCAAAAGTAAACTTGCAAGTAGCGGCGAAATATTCGCTATAACAACTTCCGGTAATGTTTTGAATGCGTTGACTATCACGTTCTCAAGCAACATTGGAATAGCCGTGAAAAATTCATTTACTTGCTTCCTTAACTCTTCCGGCGATTTCGAAAGAATCTTAAACAACTCTCCCGCAACCTCACCCGCTGGACCGAACGCGGCAATCGCTGCGGATTGGGCTAGATCAGCCAAAAGCTGGCGTGCACCTTCTGTTCCTTGAGCCATACCCCTAAGAATGCTTGTACCAATCGCAATCCCGCCTTCCGCGACGCGGCCTAGATCAATTGCTGCACCTTCGCGTTGTGCCTCTTCCGCAGTTTTGCCGTCTACAGTTTCAGTCTGTATACCAAAAGCCACATTAAAGGGTTGACTTGCTAATGCGCGAAATTCCTTTAATCGTTCTGCATTGACTCGTTTTATTTGAGCTATCTCTAAACGTTCTCGCTTTGCAGCCGCAGCTTTGCGAATCGCGGCTTTCTCTTCTTCGGCCTTTTTGGTTGCTTCAATATCGGCTTGTGCGGCGCTTTGGATTGCGCCTTCATTTATAAGCCCAAGTTTAACTTTTTGCGTTACCGCTCCAATACCTTCAAATGCGCTGGCAGCGGCAGCGGCTACTGTATCTTTCAATCTTTTTGCAGCGGCCTTGATTGCTGAGGGACTGAAGGTAAAAAGTGATATTAGGAAAATTCCAATATCACGCCCAACTTTTAATAAATCTTTTCCCAAACCTATGAACGCATCAAGTATTTCATCGGTTGCATTTTTTACGGCTTTAAGAACTTTAGGGAAAATAGCAATAATGGTTTTTCCGAAAGCAATGATTTCTGGAAGGAATGCTATTATTAAACCAATTCCTAATGTGAGCGCACCAGCAAGTAAGGCAACGGCAAGGCGAGTAGTCCCCATTGTAACTGCAACGATTTTCAATGCAGTGTTGAATTTCGATAACCCAATACCCGCTATTGCAAGCGCAAGAACGAATCCACTTACAACGGCTCCGGCTGCAAGCAAGCGAGCTATAAACTTTGCAACACCAGGTGTTTCGATTAAAAACTTAAAGAAACCTTTTAATGCATTCGCCGCTTCAGCCAATATCGGTACAAACTGTTTACCAATATCTTCCAAGAAATCACCAAATACGTTTCCAAGCTGAATGAAGGCACCGGTTCCTTGTGCGGCTGCCTCGGCTGCGCCGCCAAATTGGTTTTCAAGTTCTGATAGAATTACAGCTTGCGCACCAGCTAAATCACCCGTTTCTTGCAAGCTTCTAATGAGGGCTTTTTGTTCATCGGTGAATGTAATACCCACGCGGGTCAACATCGTTAGACCGGTGATAGGATCATTCAACGCTTTACCTACTTGGATATTAGCGTTTTTAAGATCGATTCCCATTGCAGTAGAAAGATCCAAGGCCGTTTTCGTTGCACGCGGGAATGTCTCTTTTCCGATTTCTCGGAATGTAAGTAAAATATTTTGACCTTCAATGATCGCCTCATCACCGAATGTGGTTATATCTTGTAATCCGGCTGCCATTTTTTGGAGTTCTTTTGCAGTAAGTCCGGCAGCAAACCCGGTTGCATTTAATGTTGCCTCTTGTCTGAAAAGGGCTTGCTCTTGGCGGCGGAAAGCGGCCACCGTTAAACCAATGGTTCCTATCAATCCAGCGAATACCAAACCAGAGCTTTTGGCAATCTTACCCAGTCCGGCTTCTAAATCTTTTGACTCTTTTTTGATTTGACCAATGGCTTTTTTGAATTCTTTATTATCACCACTGATTTTTATTTTTGCTTCTTTTTCAGCCATTGTTTTTTTGCTTGGCTTCCCACTCAGCCATCATTTCTTCGTATTTTTTATTGCCTAATTTTTGAAGCGTTTCGTGCGATTGCTCATCAAACTCTTGCCGCTCTAAAGCTCCTTTCATTTTAGCTCCATGCAAAGTCGCATTAAATTGACGGTCATCTTTCAAATGCTCTTGAAGATGCATCAACTGGTTTATTACTTGGCTTCGGGTATAGGTTAAGACTTCACTCTTAGAAAGTGAACAATGGAATGTGAGAAGGAAGAAAAAATGCGACCAATCGGTTAACTCGCCTTGCGTTTCCTCTTCTTGCCCTGCATTGCTCGCCGTGTCTTTCGGTTTTGACGCTGCTGGTCGGCTTCCAGTCCCATTTTTTTTAACTGCTCATCGGACATGGATTCTTTAATCAACTCAAAAACGCCCTTGGCAGCAATCTCCAAAGTTTTGTAATTCATGTTTTTGGCAAGCGTTGTTAGGAGACTTTCACCGGCTTTGCATCGGCTTTCGATTACTTTCAAAGATATTTCGTCGGTCGTTAGATACAACACGGTCTCAAGAATTGTTTCTAGTTCCGGCTTCAGGCTTTTCTCTTCATTGCCGCAAATCTTTTCATAGAAACTTGTAAGGCTGCCGTAGTTTTCCTTGGCCCACAATTCCGCATGCAAGGTAAATTCGCTCATGGTCAAGCTAGAGCCGTCTGTCAATTGATATTTTTTAATGGGTTTCGTAAAGCCTTCTAAAGTTGTTGCATTGCTCATTATGTTGCCTCGCGGTTTTGTCTTGCGTATTTGCCCTACACTTGGTCTACCTTAATCATGCGACTCAAAAAAGAACAACAAAAAAATAGAAAAAATGTGACGGTAAGAATGTCAAACGATGAGCGCAACCGCGCCATGCAAAAGGCAATGGCCTATACTAATGGCGACTTGTCAAAGTGGGTTAGGTATGCAGCACAAAACTGTGTGCCACGGAAAAAAGATATGGAGAAAAACAAATGATTCCCAGCTTTCAATTTCTGGTGAGCATTGTAATCGGCATTCTGATTTGCATGTTCATATTCACTTGCGCAATGAGCATGTCACCGTGATGCCGAAATGCCTACGCTGCGGTCGTACAACCGTTTACCGTCAAAAAAATAATCCAATATGTAAACCATGCCGCGTAAAAT
>SDBT01016310.1_pt1 | contig 11760 bp, 9 predicted proteins | sample 2277101 | NCBI WGS metagenome assembly SDBT01 (sample SAMN10404973, study PRJNA504765) | marine sediment metagenome | isolation source: marine sediment core GS10_PC15, 103 cmbsf | place: Arctic Ocean: Southern Knipovich Ridge | collected 2010
ACTTTCGCGACGTCGTGCTCTTGTGGGTCGCGCAGTTTGCAACCGGCATCGTGTTCATCATAGCTGGAGTGAGATGGAACTACTACGAACATCGCATTGCAATCGGAAAGTATTACGCCCGCTACGGTTATATGTGGACGAGCATGGGGCTAATATTTTGGTACTCCGCCTTTGCGTTCGGTGCGCACAACATATGGGAAGGATTGTTCGTCTTTCTCCTGGGGCTGATCATTCCGTTCGTGTCCTGGTCGGCCGACTGGTGTATGTCCAGGGCCATACGTATCTCGGACCTGGACGATGGCGATCCGTCTCGCCCGACAGAGGAAGGAGACCGATTCAAATTCAGACTAGCGCAGTGCTGGCATGATTACTTTCTCGAAACAGTTCTCTACCTGATCATCACGGCTATACTGCTCACCGCGGCCGGACACGTCATCGCCGAGGGAGCCGACTTGGTGTTCGAGTGGATTTGGGCGCTGTTTGCATTCGAAGTCGCGTGGATCATCGTGGTGATCATAATCCACGCCATACAACTCTATCACCCACCGATGACTGAAAACCCGTTCAAGTCCGAAGTGGCGTTCTCCATATTGTTCGGCACTCTTACCCTCGTCGTGCCGTGGATCGCTTTTGCCGGACTGTTTACTCAGGGCGATCTGATCGCCCCGCTGTGATGGGTCGGGAGAGAGAGAGAGAGAGATAGAAAATATGCGGTGTAACTGGATTTTAATTCATATACAATAAAAGTTCACATAATTTTGCTACTGTCACCCATTGCCACCGGCGATCGCAGCCACCGCGTCAGCTCGATGATCGCGACGACGAGCGCCGTGATGACGGACAGTAGCGCGGCCACTGTGACGTCGTGCAGCGAATCGGCGCGATCGTGTCTGGCGCGACACGTCGAAGCGTGAATTCCGCACCCGGCACAAGGTTCCGTGTCGCAGTCAAATGCTGCTCCGCGCACCCACGGCTTGTCGACTCGGCAGTCGCGCCGAGACTCACACTCGATGACATGCGGATCGAACAATCCGCCGTGTGCGTCGCTCAAAAATGACACGCGTCCGCATAGCCGCGCGGTCGAATGATTCGCCGGCATCACCATCCAACAGTCGTCGCGTGAAACGTATGCAGACGCCGTTGCGATCACCGCCGCCGTGAGAACAACCACCGGAACCATCTCGCGACTGTCTACCGCCTCGACTTCGACTTGGCATTCCCGACGGTTGTATACATCGACTGCAAAGACGACCGCACCGCGGCCAATTCGGCGCTGCGGTCCGTGTCCCCGGCATTGTGTTCGTGACCGGAGCCTCGATTGGGCCCGGACGCGCCCCGTTTGGGCTGACGATTACTTCGAACACCGCCGTCTTCGAGATCACCCGAGCCCCTGTGCGCCGATCCGCGTGTCTCCGCGTGTGAAAATTGATTCGCGCGGCCACGTCCGGCAAATCCGCCACGCCGTCTGACGGCCCGGAGCCAACATATGGCCAGCGAGAATGCGACGATGTGCAGGGCCGTCAGTATCACCACTATCGCCATTCCCGTCCCCGCGAAGTTGCTCTCGGGCCACTTGGAACACGCCTGCTCGGGGTTACACTTGGCGAGTTTGCTGGCTCGTATTCCGATTTCCGCGAATCCAAGCGCAGTCTCGAGGATTTCGAAGCACATGTACAGCACCACCGAGCAGGTTCCCGCCATGTAGCTCGCGAACATAAATGCGGCGAACGCCAAGACCGGCGGTATCACGTCGAACCACAATAAAAATCGCGCCGTGTCAGAATTCGCAAACCCCACCACGATCAGCCAGAATACGCCGCCGAACGTGATGACGATAAACGTCACCACCCACGACACACGCCACCGCCAGGCGTCGACAGCAATTTCATCGGGAGATCTCTCTCGTCGCGTCATCGTCGCACATCAACAGGCACCCACTGGTCGCTCACCCGTAAGTCACCGCAAATATGTCGTTCACACGTTATTTGTGTCCACTCAGAGCGCCGGTCAATATCGAATATGGTCGCGTTCAATTCGTACTCCAGAAAGTTCGACGCGTTGCGGAGATTTACGAGGGATGTCGAACATGTCTCTCGGAAGCGTCGATGTCCGCGCCCGAGAGAAGAGATGTTCGCGCCGCGAGTGGACGTCAGCATATCCACGGAGGGCGAGCAGCGGCTGGCCCGATTCGTGCACCTGCTGCACAACGGCTACAAGTACAAACTTTCGGACTTCCAGCGCGAATTCGCATCGCAATGCACGCAGGCGCTGGCACCGATCATCGTCGGCAAGGACTGGGCGTCAGTCGGCGAGCGCATCATGCGCGCGCACGGGTGGACCGACAAGAGGTCGATGATGGCGGCGTGCACGCCGCGGCGTTTCGGGAAGTCGTACGTGATCTGCCGCGTCGCCGCGACTCTGGCCATCGTCTGCATGGGAATCGTCCAGGCGGTGTTCTCCACCGGGAAGCGCGCGTCGGTCGGTGACCTCCGATATCTACAGCAGCTGATATGTGAGGCCGGAATGAAGCACCTGATCGTCAAATCCAACCAAGAAAACTTGTGGCTGCAATCCGACCGCGACGACGACAACACGATCTGCCAGATCAACTGCTATCCGGGCTCAACTACGATAGGGACGGCGGCACACCGTCTGTTTGTTTTTGGGTTTTTTTTTCGATCGCTGTTAGGCACATTTTCGTTAGATTTTCGTGACTACTTTCACGTAGCCAACGTAGAATAATCCAAAAAATTTGGGCACACACACAAAATATCGCTCCAGCACCGCTCGCCGTGCACACGCAATCTTACGCATACGTTTCTCGGTTTATTGTTACGGCTCTAATTCGCGCCGCTAGATGGACAACAGGGGCTATGGATTACATTCTGCAGGGCTCTTGGTTATTCCGCGCGAGGACGTCACCGATGATGGACGCTCTGCGCAATGCATCCGATTGCTGATGGTGAGATTGCCGGGCGAAAAAAGTTTTCAACTGCCGTTCGGCGAGTCCGATCCGTGCGACGACGATAAACCGGAGAGATGTGCAAGTCGCCAAGGCCGATTGTTCACGCATGACATGGTATCGGTGCAACCACGACACATTGGGAGCCTCTCAACGCCGACCGCGATATGGTTTACAAGAGCAAAGGCGACGCGGAACAGCGAACTGGGACAAATTCAGCGCTCGAAACTTTTCGTACATATCGTAAAAGAGGCGACAGTGTTCAGACTTCGACGCCACTTTCGCAGTTTATCGGATACCGATACCGATATCGATACGGAGGCCGAGGCTAGCTGGATAACCTGCAAATATTTGGCGCCGTCGAATAAGACAATAAAATTTGAGGGAGACGGTGGCAAGGACGTCTTGGTGGATCCAGTATCCGTTGCGGCGTTAAAACAACGCGCGACATCTCAACTTATAACGGAGGAGAAGTGGCGCAGAGCGTCTACACGCGCAACCGTAGCGGACTAGGTTTAGGGAATCATCTCCATATCTTGTTACACTTGTAGTCGTTCCTCCGATAGAGAAATGTGTCAAGAGGAGGCTGCATACTGTGTCATTTTATTACATTTTTTGTTTGTTAATGTGGACGCGCTCGATGAACGCGTAATGTATTTTTTCCCCGACACCTAGAATACACCAATTAGTTTTCTTCGCCATCGTCGCTGTCGTCGTATCTGAGGTCTAATCGTGATCGTTTCGAGCTGTGATCAACCTCCGGGCGACCGGTATCGCTGCAGCTTACACTATGTAGGCCCAGCTCGCGGATCATTCCCGCGATGCGAGATCTCTTAACTGGCTCCGGGTTCTGTAACGCCGACGTCAGCTGGTCGAAGCCACAAAAGCAAATGAATTTTTTTCGGGCGAGTGCGGCAGCCGTCACGATGGACTCTCGTGTCTCACGGTCGGCCTGTGGTGGCAAGACCACGATGACGCAGCCGGCGTCGTGTCCGCGAAAATCGCTGATCCGCAGCGCGCTGGCGGGCTTAATCGTCGAAAGCACGGCGTCCGTTAGCGGCACGAGTCGGTGATCCGGAACTGGCACCGGCTCGCTGTCTGTCTCTTCAGCGTCCGTCGCTAGTGCGATGGAGTCCAGGGTCTGGAATCGTAGAATCCGCGCGGCGTTCAGCGGGGGCAGATCTTCTGTCGTACCGACGCCCCTCGCGATTACCTTATCGGGGCCTGTCGCGCGACTCCGCGCGGCGTTCGACTGCCGAGTAGTTAGCACGCTGCGCACGTGATCGGCGGAGTAGTCTGGGCTGAGGGCGAGGATCGAGAGCGCGTTGCCGGTCATGTTTGCGAGTTTTGGCCAGACCACGTCCTCGATGGCCGCGAGAAGAAGCCTCTGCCCTCTCCAGATGTTGTACTGCGCGTAGTCCTCTTCGAACGTGTAGATTCCCCCGGTCACGAGGACGCGCGGGTCTTTGGGTATGACCGCGTCGCCGGTCCAAATGTACTCCCTCGCTATGGCCGCGTTTATCGCATCGCGTATGCGCTGCGTCGGCGCCAAGACCTGGACGAGGTATTCTGGCAGGTCGAGGATCTGCATGACGCGAACCACCTCGTCCGCGACAGCAGTGGCCCATGTCACCTCCGTATGCGCTCCCTCTTCGATCGGGACGTTGTCGATCACGAGCGCATTTGTCCACACACACCATTGGGCGGTGTCGTCATCATCGTAGGAGACGTGAATACTTTCGACCGAACCGGAGTGTAGACTGGCCACCACTTCGGACAGCTGTTCGCCCCAGATATACCCCGACGAGGGGGGATTTCTATGTCCGATTTTGACCGTAAATTCGTCCAGTGCCGCAAGCATGTCTCGCCACAGGTATCCGTAGCACGGTCCGGAAGATTGGCGACTGTCGCCGATAAAGACCACTCGCTCCAGCTTGCGCGCACACCGACAAATTTTGACGAGCAGCGGGCCGAGAAGCGACTGGTGGGCGAGGGACATCCCGTCTATCACGACGATGCGCACCTCCTCGAACGGACACTTCGTGAACGGCCCGAGCTCTCCGCCGTCCCTGACTAGCGGACCGTCTCTCCCGTCTTCGGGAGACTGCTCCGCACAGTTCGTCTCGTGCAATTCCAACAGCCTGCGGAAATGCCACGCCCGTCTGCCGCATGCCCGAGCCAGTGGTGCTGCCGCCGCCGCGCTGGGCGATGTACATAGTATCTCGCGCGCGTTGTCGACTGCCGTGCGAACGATTCGTATGAGCTCCAGCCTCTCGACGCCACTGCCACCGTCGATGAGCGTGATCGGATTGCGCAGAACAGAGTCCAACGCGTCGTACTGGTCCTCGGTGGCGTCGAGCGGGTATGATTGTGACAAGTCGGACACAAATTTGCCACCAACGACCCTCCTGGCGAGCAGTTCAAGTGCCGAAATAAATGACGCATCAGCATCGGACGCCGAAATGAGCTGGACTGCCTCGTCGTCGGTGACGCAGACGGCATCGTTGTTGGAGAGAGTCCTGACGACGTCGCTGAGGGCGACGGTCCTGTCGATCCTCTCAACTGCGACCCTGAACTCGTCCAGCTCGACGAATCCGTGTCCGTGCACGTTCGTCTCGATTTTCAGGAACTCGAGGGCGGCGGCCGCCGTCCGCAATTTCGGGTCGACGTCACATCGATATTTGTCGGCCGCGGCGTCGGCCTGCTCGACCGTAAGTTCGGGCAGATGTTGATGTCTGTCTGGAAGAGTTTTGACCGGCGGTGAGGTCGGCAGTCGAGTTCGAAAACATAGCATATGCGGGCACATCCGGAGTTTGTGGTACAAACTGAACAGGTCTGCAGTGGCGAGGTTGGTCAGGACTTCGACTAGGAAGTACTGGCCGAGGGCCGAAATGGCTTCGTGTGCGACGTACGGCCGGAGAAGATTCACGTTCATCATCTGCACGTGCGCAGAGCGCTGGCATAATTTTATTCGCTGCGAGAATGAGGTCATCGTCAGCGTCTTGTTGGATTCCTTGAGGTCGATGAATAAGTTGAGCATCGTTTCGCGCGGAACCCCCTCCAACTCTGGTGCGTTGGAGAGTTCGTGTAGTAATAGTCGCCGTATCGTTTCGTAATTGAGTTCCATTTTGCGCGTGATCGTCGGGATCCCGACGACTTTGTAACGTTTTCTGCACGCATCGCGAAAGGTCGGCAACGCCGCGCACTCTAGTTTGTATTCGAAGAGCCACGACAAGGGATCGCGGACAACGACGTCCACGATGTATCCCTGTGTGGTCATAACCGGCAGGAAATGGGTGCCGTATTTGTTGACGTAGTCCTTGGCTTCATCGGTCAGAACACATGTGATGTACCGGGCGGATTTTTCGTCTTCTGCTCGTGATGTGTTCGCAGTCGCATCGACCACTCCCTCCTCCGCTGAGAATGCCCCTCGCCGTTCCGATGCTAGGACCCGCTGGGCCAGTTCGTCGAGTTGTCGTTCGGCCTCGTCCATTGGTGTGTGCGGTTCTCGGTTTTTTTTTATAATTCTCTATTGTCGCGCTTGCCAAAAAATATATATGTCACCCGGCGGAGGTGCTGGCACGGTTGAGGACGAATATTATTTTTTCCCGTGACACGCCGGAACGTCGCACCAAATAGCTGTGCAGAATGTGTCGACTCATTTGCAGGTGTTTCTTGACTGGCGTCTACATTGTGGTGGCGTTAATCATTCTGTTGGTCGTGACGCGCTGGTACAAACAAGCGAGATGTACGTGTCCGGAAGTGAAGTGTCCGGCGTGTGAAGATCCCCTGACGACAACGATAGAAAAGAAGAAAAAAAACTCTTTCGAAACGTTCGCCACGTCGGTTGTTGAGGCGAATAAGCGAGGCAGCGGCGCTACGCTCGGCGAACTTCTACGCGGCGACCGTGACACAGACCTCCGAGAAAAACGAGAACGCGACTACGACGGTGACGACGACGACTGGCATGGAACGTATGTGCACGATGTTGATGAGAGCGGAAGACAGGTCCAAAGTTATTAAGCGCGTGAAATGGAATCTGTAAAATGAACTCGGCTACGGATGATGGCGACTGGTTTTGTTTATTCCTTTGATGTGTGTGCGTGTGTACGATTAATCAATACACGTGTGCGAAAAATAGCCAGTCGCCGCGTGGTAGACGGGATGTTGTGACGAGCCCCGTGGACTCGACGTGCGTGCCCGACGAATGGCATCGAGCCGGTCACTGTGTGAACACCAACGAGGCGTGTGCCTCAAGAAAGGATCTGTGGCCTGAATGGCTTCCTGAACACTCGCCGAGCCACATCGGCGCTGCGTAAGGACGATGGAAGGCCCGGTCCTATTCTCCCAACCACCGGTGCTCCTCCAATGAAGCCACGCTCGTGCGGCGGCGGTAATACGATCCGCTGGTTTCGCTCGGCGTCGGGATTGTAAATGCATCGAGCCAGGACGGCGCGTGCACTGAGCTCTGCGGACGCATTGCGATCAAATGCCTTCTGCAAGTAGTCACGTCTCGTTTTGTAGCCAGTTTCTACCATATTCATGTTCTGGCCCGCGAGACGTGCGAATGTCTCCCAGGCCGAATCCGACCATACGAAATCCATGTAGTCCGAATAGTAGAGATGTCGGAATGACTGGCGCAGATTGTTGTGTGCGCTCCGTGCACCCGCGTCGATTCGCATGTCAAGGTGCGCAACCCCCGTGATCTCGGGTGCTACGACATATCTTAACGCCCGGCGGACTTGCTCGGCTCGCTGCAAATCCAGACCGATGTTCTGTAGCGCGGAGTTGTCGTCCGCGACCATGTCGATCGGCGCAAGTCCGGAAATAAGAGGGGCTGTGGTCTGTAGACCGGCTGGTGTGACCGTAGTCGGACCGACTGGATTTGCTCCACGTAACCGTTCGAGCGCATCCACGGTTACTGCCGCATCATACCGCGGCGGATGTGCTCGGTCGCCCGGCGCGCACTGAAATAACGGATGATCGGCTGATTGACGAATCAGTAGATTTGTGGCTTTTTCGAATATCTCGTTGGGATCCATGTTGATGGCCGTAGCCACCGCCGTGGCAAACATGACGCGTCTATCTTGATGGATCGCCTCCTGCCGTTTGGATAGCTCCATCTGCCATTCGTAGGTATCGGCGATGTCGTCGTCGCGCGGACGTGGCATCCGCGGTGGCATTATAGCATCGACGTCTTCGACATCGCCCGGTCTGAAGCGCACATTTCTCGGACGGACCGTCACTCGCCGGAGATTGTCATTTAGCTCTCTCCCCGACGTCCGGAACGTGGATGCGTCGCGCGTCGACATCTCAAAGCTGGCGACATCGGTATCAGACGACGCGGACGGGTTTAACGTCCTCCACGGACCTTCCCGCCCGCTCTCCATCGCCTCTGCCACGTCGTTCTCCAGTCGTCGGCGCGTGTCATCGTCCATGCTGTCGAATGACACGGACGTCGCTCCGGTGTAAATAGTGCACGTTCAGTGTGTTATCGATCATTTATTCATAATTAACAAATATGGTGGTGTGTGAATATCGATGGATTATCATTCACAACACTTTTTGCGGACCCAAACGCGTTCCAGTCCAACTTAATCTCGTGGGCGGCCGGTCGCATCGCTCTGGAGTGTATTTTGAAGCTGGAGTCTAGTGTTTCGAGGTACGACTTCGAAATGGTGCGTTCGCATACTCGGTCGCGACTTCTGATGCGTCCCAAACAGATGTCTACGGACGCCATGAGGTTTAACCTCGCGCGCGGCACGAAGTCATATCGGCGAATGTATCCGCGGGCGGCGACGAGGTATTCGTTCATGGTATCAAAGTCCAGATTCGCATACGCGAAAATGATATCTCTGCGTGGATCCGTATCCATTACGACGAACTTGCCCTGGCCGACGAGTTCACGTGCCTTCATCACGGACACCCAGCGCCCGTGAAAGACTTCCATCTGAAAAATGTACGCATACCGCGCCGTGTCGCTGTAGAATAGGTCGAGCATCCACTTGTCCATCGACTCTGGTATCGCCACAGTCGGAACCCCCCGGCGGTTGAGTTCCTTGGCCAGTTCCCGGACCAGATTCGTCTTCCCGACCCCGATCGTGCCATCAACGACTACGATGTTATCGTCGCGCGGATCCGGCAGAGTGTCGTCATCGTTCACGCTCATCCTGTCAGAAAACAACGACATGTAACCCCGCTCGCGCGGTTTTGAGGTTTTGGGCCAAAAAAAATCGGCGCCACACGCAATAATTCTGTCTGTAACAGCGCGGTCGCCGGGGCGCGGCCAATTACCATTTTCCCCTGCAACATTGTTTCGCGGCGTGATCTATCACTGCACATTTCAATCGCTCACTGGTCGCCGTACATATTGTCGCCGAGCCACGACACGTCTATTTCGAAGACTGACCATCGTATAGTGCGTGGCGCTATTTGAGCGCGCGTCGTTGTCGCCGTGTGATCTTTTAGCGAATTATGTCAGCAATTAGTCTAGTCGTCATTTTCTTAGTGTTAACACTCTCGCTGTCCGCGTCGGCTCAGTTGCCGACGGTGCCGGCGGGACAAGAGCCGTCGCGCATATTTTCAGATGTAACCGGGACCGCCATACTCCAGAAGGGGCTCATACTGGCCGGCGTCGCCTTCGACCAGGTGTTCCCTCTGTTCCCGCTGGCCGTCGACGTGACGGGCGGAGTGATCCACACCGTCGCCGTCAGCCGGCCGGGCTGGAGACTCGGCCTCATATCGGTGCCGAATTCCTACACGAACGTCCTGGTGCCGGGTACCGCGTGTTTCGACCTGGCCTCGCCGGGAAACCCGCTGGCCGACGTCGGATGTCCGATCCGAACCGAGAACAACACGATCGAGGGCGACGTATTCAACTCGTTCCTGGTGCTACAGTACGGCGACCTCGGCACCGTCGGCGCGCTAACCGGGAACCCGGAGAGCACACCACTCCAAATGTTCCCGCAGTTCGGGCCCCCGTTCAATCCCCAACTGCAATGGGGCGTCCAGTGCATCGTGCCGCCGTTCCCGCTGCCGCCGCAGCCGCCGACCAGCCCGGATTGCAGCGGCCCGGTGGGACCCGAGGTCGTCAGCGGGCCCGGCTTCGTGTTCCGGCTCGTCAATCGAGCCAACAGCCGCATCATGTGGTTCGATGCCTTCGACTCGACGAATCGACAACTGTTCGCCGCGTCGCCTGACACCTTGCCGGCGTTCGCCAACACGTCCTTCACGATACTCGACCGCCTCGGCGGCATCCAGACGAAGCGCTTCGACTGCGAGAGCAACACCTGCGTCGAGTCGCCGCTCAAATTCGCCACCGTCGACGTGTGCGACTCGACGTGTCCGTCGACCGGTCAGCTGCCGCCGCAGCCGGATCCCCCGACCATTCCGCAGGTGCCGCCCGGCGAGGACGCCGCGACGCTGACCGTCGACGAGAGCCGCACGGGATCGGACGTCGACTCACTGGTGAAGTCGCCGTACATGATGGCGGCCGTCACCGCCAATTTCGGCCCGAATCCGTCGATATCGGCAATCAGTCCCCTGTTCGCCGTGAGCGCGGACGTCGCCGTCGCCGGAGACGCCGCCTATCGCCAGGGCGACCCGATGCCGGGCCACATCTTCAACAGTCTGCCGCGCGGCACTGGCGGGTTCGTCGAGATGCGATTCGGAGATGAGCTTGCGATCTGCGTCAACGGCTTCGGTTGCCTCACGAGACAGCTCGACGACGGACATCTCGCGTTCGTGGTACCGATACCAAATCAACTTCCCGAACAGTGGTTCTTCGTGAAGGGCAACGACAGTCCGACGGATCGGAACGACATACGCAGTGGCGACCTGTTTGAACTGCACGGGCCGGTCGGCAGCTCGACCCAGCACGTCGTGCAGGTTCTGACGACCAATCACAGATTGTTCGCCAATGAAACTGTCGCGGCCGACTCCATACGTAACTGGGCGATCTACTTACCCGATGCCACCGTCGCAATCAGGATGTACACGTGCGCCAAGGATCTGACGTGTACCGCGAGCGCGACCGGGCCGCTCAGCTTTGCCGAATGCAGTGCCCAGTGCGTGGCCGTGACGCCGCCCCCGACGCCGGTTCCGACGCCGTCACCCACGCCAGCTCCAACCCCCGCCCCCACACCTCCGCCGACACCGGCCCCGCCAACACCTCCTCCACCGACTCCGGCACCGACGCTGCCGCCGGTCACGGCTCCGCCGGTCACGACGCCGCCGGTGCCTTGCCAGTCGGCGTCCCCGGATCTCGTCGGCCCGGTGTACTTCCCGGAGGTGGTCTGCGCCGACGGCCCGACGAGCGTCTCGTTCCAGTGGAGTGTCTGCAACAACCTAACGGCGACGTGGATCAATTATCAGCTCGCCTTCCACGCCAACGAGACGAACGGCGGCGACGGGTTCCGCCTGGTGAATGCGACGGGCCTGTTCGGACCCCTGCAGCCGGAACGGTGCACCGGACAGCAGGAGTTCGTCGTGCCGAAGGGCGGCGCGCAGTTCGGTCCGATCTGGACGATCTTCCTTCAACTGAGGTTCGGCCTGCCGTATTCGGCCTTCTCGGTGTCGTGCCTCGACAACGAGGTCCTCGGGGCCGCCGTGTTCGACGACACGCCGCCTCCGGACTGCGGCGACGGCGAGAACCCGCTTTGCACTCTCGCGGAAATCCCGAGTGCGTGTTGCGAGGGCAGGCTCGGTGTGTACTCGGTGCTCGACGACATCGCCGGGCCGTGCATACCACCTCCGACTCCGGCACCGACGCCACTCCCGCCGACTCCGCCGCCGACGCT
>SDBT01016311.1_pt1 | contig 11759 bp, 19 predicted proteins | sample 2277101 | NCBI WGS metagenome assembly SDBT01 (sample SAMN10404973, study PRJNA504765) | marine sediment metagenome | isolation source: marine sediment core GS10_PC15, 103 cmbsf | place: Arctic Ocean: Southern Knipovich Ridge | collected 2010
TAAAATTTGCTTATCTTTCCTTCACATGCCAACGGCATACCAGCCGCCCAGTCAGGGGCCTCACACATTATCTGATCCATGATGTCAAGGCACTCTTCGGCCTCGTCATCAGGCACCATGCCCACAATCTCATCATAGCAGTGCATGACCACAGGTATCTCTTCCTTCTCACACTCCACGATCCAGATCATCAGCAAGTCTCTTGCTATCGACTGAATAATATTTTCAATTATAGACCCACCCCAAAGATGTCCATGATGCCACCGGACATTGCCATCGATACCGACTGAAGAATGGCGGTAGTAGAGCACACGTCCGCTCGGTAACTTCACATGGAGAGTACCATTGTCACACCATACTTTAAGTAGTGGCTTATCAACAGGAGTAAATACTCCTTGCACGCCGTGACTGTAGTATGCAATTTCGCCCGGGAACTTGATAACATATTTAAACATGCCATTTAACTTCTCCCACATTTCAGGTATCTTTGAATACTTCTTGCGATAAGTTTTTATCAGCCTCTCGATGAAGACATAAGTATAAGTGCCATCGTCGAACAGTGGCCTGAGATCAGGATTAGCCAAGCAGTTTTCATAAAATCTCTTGGCACCCATGCCATAACCACAACCAAGTATCGCGTCCTTGCCGAAGCCACGCATCATGTCCATATCATGTCTAAGGTCATCAGTGTCATCAGGCTTCGGCTTACGGACAGGCATACTGAACAGCCCTGTTGCGAACTCGCTATAAATATCTTCATTTCTGGCGAAGCCTGCTGTAAGGTCATCCTGTTCAACGAGCCATGACAATAGTCTCGCTTCGATCTGAGCTGAGTCACTTATCACCAGCGAGTAACCCTCTGGACAGATCAGCATCTTACGCACGAAAGCAATAAGCTTATGCGTGCCCATCCCTTTACGCCCCTTACCTCCGAGGTTCAGGAGATTTATTTTTTCACCACCACTAGGACGGCCAGTATGACAGCCGTAATAGGCCAGAGGCACCCTCAACTGACCGAACGATGCCATAGCCTGAGCAGTCATGCTCTTAATTCTTTTGATGTGAGTGGGCCACGATTTAACTGCTACCCTTGCTGCACACATCTCACTGACCACGTTGTATGGGTGGGCCTGAAGTTCTTGAAACCCCACGTCATCTTTAGCCAGTGCCGGGATCATCTCATTCTTGCCCATTTTCATCGGCACCTTTTCACCCTTGCCGTAATCGTCCAGTGCCAGCTGAAGCTGCTCTGGAAAAACTATCTTGCTCCCCAGTAATTTTTTGTCAAAGCCTGTCGGCTCAATGATCTCTTGAAGCAGCTCTTCCATTTTACCCAGCGTATCTTCTGCCAGTGTAAAATCAAAATTAAATCTCGGATCAAGATAAAGCCCCAGCGTGTGGCGTGCTATTGGTAGCTCCATCTCGGGCCACGTTAGCTTTTCCATGAGAAGCTTGAACAGTTTACACTGTATCTTAACGTCAAGCTTGCAATACTCTTCAAGAGCAGCCCACTGCTCAAACGTCATGTCTACAGGATGCAATCCCTTGAACTGATTCGTGTCACCCTTTTCCCCGGCCTTGAATAATTTTGCTAGGTCTGCAACAGAATGAGACATACGAGAGTCGTAATGTCTTGCTAAGTCTTGAATGTCCACGACATAAGGTGGCACGATCCCGAACTTCTCTTGTAAAACTGTTATGTCATATCGAGCGTTAGCAACTAATACTGTCGCACGCTCAAAGTTGTCGCCGTACCTCACTTGTAAATTATGTATTGCTGCTTCAACACTATGCGAGAAACAAGCTTGGAAATTTGGAGCAGTCGCCCAGCCTACACCAGTGAACTTGAACCTTGGATCAACAATGTACTCGATGGTTGACATCTTCATCAGAGTATAGTCAGCATCAAAGTAATTCTCGAAGTCCAGCATGAACACATCGTAAGGTGGAAACTTTGCAGCCTCTAATTGTGCTTCATAATTTTCCATGCTTGATCTCCGATAAAAAGTAAGGTGGGCAGTTGTGCTGCAACGTCTTGTTACGGCCAGCTTCGCCGTAATTTCTACTTGTGTAAACAAGCTCGGAGTTTCAACCGTATCGTCAGGCTACTGTGCCACCACCCCTTGTTTTCCCTCCAGAATAGGAGGGACGCCACCATCATTACTTAGTCTTTTGGCATCGGCGGTGGCTCATTGCTATCAACAGCCTTACCATCCTCTTCCTGCTTCTTGTCGATCTGCTCTTCGATAGCGTCGTCTTCTTGCTGCCCTTCAGTGATCTCTTCACCGCCCCCGTTTTCCAACTCATCAATAGCGTGGAGTGTCGCGGCTTCGCCTTCGTCGCCGGTGTCTTCACCGCTTTCATCGATAACCTCGTCACTGACGTCACCAGCAGCTGCTTCCTGTGCTACATCTTGTGCGTGGTCGTGATCGTCATATTCCTGCATGTTGTCAAGCTCGTCACCCTCACCGTCAGGACCACCCTCATCTTCAGCCAGTTCAGCGTTCTCAGATGCCTGATCTTCAAGACTTCCGAGCTGATTGTCGCACACACGATCAGTGCAGCTATCACATTCTCCGTTGCACGCATCCGCTGCTTCAGTTGACAGGTCGTTATCTTTCTTGACCGGTACTTCCATTTCGGTCAAAGTGTCCATACCAGACATAACCTGAATAGTTGCAGTTTCTTTCTGATCCGCAATCTGATCCTCTTCGTATGTGGTTGCACCTTCAGCCTCAGCCTTTACCGCCTCTTCATTTTCCTTGGCAAGTCGCTCTGCCAGTTCAGCATCAGCTGCTTCCTCAGCTTTTTCGATCCGTTCGAGATCATCTACATGGACAAGCCTGAACACCGGGTATTTGCCGTGCACGCGATACTCGGACAGACCACACTTAGCGATCCGCTCAAGATGTATTATCTGGTTAAGAAGATCGAGCAAGTCTTCTTCTGAAGTCTCGATGCTCGGTTCGCGATAATCCCAAAACTTCTGGATTGTGTAACTTACGACACATATCAAGCAATGATTGCGATTGCCCTTCCTTGACTCAGGGGTCACAGAATAAAATGGCAGACCACCTGCGTCTCTATCTGTTCGCTTCAAGTGAGGCACAAAGTTCTGCATTAAACGCAGGGCATTATTCTTTGCCTCAGATTTGCAGAAGATCTCAATGACTATACGCAGTCGATTGTACATTTCCGCTACTGCTTGATGCTTCTTAGCGTCGCCAAAAGTTCGCCCACCTTGGCTATTGTTTGTTGCTGCCATAATTATTTTTCTCCCATTTAAAATTACTTTACTTAAATTTACTTCGATGATATTTTTCGCCCTTCCCGATCGGTGCGATCTCGTGATATGGTATACCATCAAGAATCAGACCGGCAGAAACAATGGGTCTACGTGCTGTATGCTTGCCGTACGCAAACTGAAAAGCTTTTACGTCGATCCCACACCCAACATCCATACCGAAGATACGTTTCTTCGGATTAGCGGTATGATAAATGCCTGACGCTGCATGATTATGACCCATGACTACTGGCATGAGAAGTTTCTTAATAGCGTTGGCAGCGGGGTATAGACCCGATGTACCAGTGCCATGATAGTAGTACACATCGTCGATAATGAAATCATACTGCCAGTCCCAGCCTTCGGTCCCCCATATTTCTGCATAGCTACGCAGATATTTTGAAGGGATGTTGACTGACTCAGCGAGCCTGATAACACGTTCGTCATGGTTGCCGATACAAACTTTCGCGTCTGGAAAAGCCTTGTACCACTTTTTGATCTTCTGCTTGGTCAGGCTGAACTCATCGCTCGGCCCCGGACATTCAGGATTAGCAGCGTGGAAACTGATCGCCTGCATATCTGCTATGTCACCCATGATAACTGCTGTGTCACACCCGTACTCATGGTACAGGTCCTTACAAAATTTCAGATAACCCGGATGAGCTACTGGCTCATGTGGGTCGCCGCAAGCCAAAACTCGAGCCATTATTTTCTCCTTTTAGCTAAATTGTCTTTATGGGTGATAAACTGCACATTACCCTTTTCATAGTGGCCGTTATTATCGATCCGGTCACAGTCCAGTCCACGAGGATCAATGTCTAAGACGTTAATGACATAGTCAGCGAACTCCCTCGACGTTCTGAATCTACACACTATGCCTCTCCCGCCGTAGTACTCATACTTAGAATGGTGTGGACTCTCGCATCTTTCTTTAATGTGATGATAGATATTGACCAGATGCCCGTTGATGGTCCCCCTATAGGTCTTTAGTCGATTTCGCCCAGCTTCTTTGCCCCGCTCTGTAGCCGAGTATTTACTTTGTGACTCTTTATAAGCCAGAGTTTCCCGGTACCTTGCGTCAGTCTTTCTCATACACTCTTTGCACACGACTTGCAGACCATCTTTTCTGAACGACTGCTTTCTGAAGAAATCAGTGCAGGCTGGCAACTTACTTTGGCAGCTGGTACAAACTTTCTGGCCGACAGCAAGTACTCTTGCCAACACCCTCATTTTATATTCCTCCCTTAAAACCTGCAACTATTCCAGCAGCAATACCTTCGGACAGTTGCTTGATAAATTCATCGTTCATTGCTTCCTGTCCAATGATCGTAACACTATACCCGTTAGGATCAGTGATCTTCACCATCCCTATCTTCTGGTTGCCTAGCCTACTGTACTTCACCTCTGTTCCGTCTGTTTTTGCAATCGAAACACTGGCACACCCTAGGATCGAGGCCAGTAACAAGGCACCAAGCATAGCTATCAGCATGACTCTTTTCAGTTTCTTCATGTGCCTGTTCCTTCTTAATTTCGTGAAGCATTCCCATCACGTTAAACATCAACGCACAAAGGTCTTCTTCTGACACGATCTTGCGTTTACTCCTCCACCCTGACCAGACAGCGAAGAAGTGACGCCACATAGACTTCATGTACGCTTCCTTTGGGATGCCCTTCTGCCAGTTGTCAGAGTCTCGCAGTTTACCATCTGATTGTTCCCTGTTGTCGTTCATGTATTCAGCATACCTCTTTAACACCAGTGGGCAGAGGAAACCGTCAAAATCCAGCTTATCTGTCACTGTATCTCTGGTCGCCCCACTGTCGAACTGTCTTATGTTGCCATTGTCTTTCATATTAAAACCTCTCACTTACAATAGCATCCATAGCCGGAGTGTAATGACCATACTGAATAGGACGTGGCAGTACTTGGCCTTTGGCCTTGATCTTACCCAGCACATCCTTGACAGCAGACACTGACATCTTCATTTCACCAGCCGTTTGTCTGATTGTCAGACCACGATTAACAACACACTTGAAAACGCTAAACTGATGCTGTGTCAGGATCGGAAACATTATTCTCAAGGCTCGTACCTTGCGTGACCTAAACCGCAAGTCGTCAAGTGTTCTGCTCACGGCAGACTCTGAGACCCCCAGTTCAATGGCTGCTTCTCCCTGTGTCATACCACCAAATTCGTGATGCACAGCACGAATTACGCTGACCTCGAACTCATTCATATTTCTTTTCTGCTCAGCCATTACAGCTCACCTTCCTTAAATCTATATGTAGCTTCATGTGTTCTACCTTCGTTAAAAATTCTATATTGCCCGGCTCATAATGCCCTTCGTCGTCTATCCGATGGCATTCTTTGCCACGCGGATCAACCTGTAGAACGTTTACCACATTTAGTGCAAGTCTTCTTCATTATACCTCTCCATAAAAAACTTGTCTGTCTACCATTGGGCAAAAGGTCGGCGGTTTTTGCAATTTTCACGAATAAAAATTGTTATTCTTCCCACTTTTCTCCGTATAATTTCTCGTAAGCCTCCTGCAATGCAGCGAGCATGGCCCGAGCAGCTTTTCTGTATTGTCTGAAGTTAGCGACTGAGCGATTGCGTTTCCATCTGTTGAACGCGCCGAAAACAGCAACATACGGACTACCACCATTGCACCTCTTACCGATTTTGTGGAGCGGACAACAATAGCTACATTGAAACCAGTTACCGTCGATATGATACCGCTCACACAACGCACACTCCCTGTGGTGCTCAAGTTCCAGTCTGATCGCTGGAACAGTGGAAAGCATCGTCCACTTCTTGATCGACTGGATCAACGCACGTTTACGTGACGCTTTGCCTTCTTTTTCGTTTAAGTTTTCATCATAATCTTTATACATTTTCATTTTTTCTCCTTTTGTTTCTGATTTTCGTGTTCTCTTTTAAGAATCTTATACACAAGCTTCGCAATCAACGCACCATTACGCAGACCACTTGTGCAGGTCAAGGTATAAGCGAGCAGCTTCGCTTTTTCATTCGCTTCAGCTAGGCTCATTTGACGCATTTACTTCTCGCCTCTCTTTTTTCATTGATATTTCTATTTCTGCTTCAAGCAGTTCGATTATTTCAGTTAGCGGTGTAGTGATCCACACCCGACGCCATTTTTCAGGCAGCTCTGCAAGCTTGGCAGAACTCATTTGGGTGCAACTTCTTAGATCGTCAAGCTTATCAACTGCCTTTTGTATTTCAGTCCTTCGTATGCTCATGGTTTACTCCTTCTTGTGTACATTCTTATGCTCAGCATCTGTTAAAAATTCTATGTTCCCGGGTTCGTAGTGCCCATCGTCGTCGATCCTGTGGCACTCTAGCCCTCTAGGGTCAACCTTTAATTCGTTCACCACGTAATCAACTAGTGCGTCTGATGACTCGAAATTGTTCTTTATCCCTTTGTCAATGTAAGACTTTTGCTTCTGGCAACGCTGCCCCATAGCGTGGTACCGCCTAACTAGCCACCCTCGCACTGTTGAACGATACTTCTTGCCAAGGGCTTTAAGCTTCTCAGGGTTCTCAGCCCGATACCTAGCTGAATTGGCTTTCGCCTTTTTGGGGTTCGCAGCCCAATATTTCAACATATACTCGCGTCGATTGTCTTTCTCATTACTCACAGTGTCTACTCCACCTCATTAGCACCTCGCCCTCGGGCAGCGGACAGTTCTCGATCCACTCAATATCCCTCTTAATCCTCCAATTGCGGCCATAGTAGCCACCTATATCATGTACACCTTTGAACATATTCAGTCGTAACGATTTTTCTTCTCTCATGGACTGTGGCATAAAGCTCATAAATCGCTTAAACGGTTCAACGTCTTCCTGATCGTGCAACGTGACTGTCATGCCATCAACTACTTCCAACACTTTCATTGCCAGATATGTTTCGTCAAGCTCGGCAGTATAGACATAAATCGGTGCATCAGTCTGATACCTAATCTCATTTATGATCACCAGTAAGCGATCAGGATAAAGCATTGGCTCACCACCTGTTAGCATGATCTCGTCGTATTCGGAAATATCGACCACGAACCTGCTGTACCCGACGACCTTGACAACCGCTGATAGATTCTCAATATCCCAGTCCTTATTACAACAGCCGGGACAATTCCGGCGACAGTTTGGCCACACTATTAGTCTTAATTTTTTCATGTTTCTATTCCTTAACAGTTTCACAATCAGACACGACCGCGGCCGTGGCTGATTCTAACACTGTCACGTTATGTTAATTGTTCCTTCAAATTGTCGAAAGATTGTTGCGACAGTTCAATAGCTTTGCCGTCAATGATGATGGTGTGATGGTCGCTGGACTCAACTCTACACAAGTCTGATCTAACAAACCAGTAGCCGCCTTTGCCGTTTGTGACCAGTGTATCACACACACTTGACGCCGCACCTGATGGGTCCCTCATAACTTTCAGTCCGACCGATACCACGGTCAGATTATTTCTCGCCCCAGTCAGATTGGAAATACAGCCTGAAAATTTTCCATTTTCAACCCCAAAGGCATACGATCCGTCTACTACTGTAATAATGCCACCTACATTTACTCTCTTCATTTTCGTGTCCTTAATTAAACTACACTTTAGTTATAAAGCCTAGAGCAGTTTAAACTATCGAGTCATACTCAGGACTCAAGAACTATACTATACGCAAGGGGTTCAATCTTGTTCAGATAATTTTATTTTTATTTTTATTTTTCATCGCTTCCGTGCTGCAACCCGTCGCACTCTTCCTCTGTAATCTGTTCCTCACAGAGCATAGTTACAAGCACTCGGTCAAGGAAACAGTCACAAAGTGGATCATTACAGGGCGTCACGTCCAGATGGGCACGACTAGCAGCTTCTTGATCCTCTGCGATTTTCGTACTCTTCAACACGTTCTGACAGGCTTTATGCTCTTTACTGTCCCATATTTTTTCGGTGTCTTCGTCTCTACTGATTATCAATGGCCCTAGAATCATTTCCCGACTTCCACAATTTGGACATACCAACTGCACCATATCATACGGTGGGCGTGCCATTAAGTCGGTTTCTAGGCCCGCCCATTGGCATGATTCACATTTTGCTATCCTCATAATTATGCCCCCTATTTAATAGGTTCCAAAACTCGTTCGTACGTCACCCAGTCGAAATAAGCAGGGTCTTGCAAACCCATTTTAACTGGCCGTCTTCTGGTCAATTCCCAGCATAAATGCTTTACGCCGGACGACGTTGTTATGTTCACCGGGTTCGCTGATACGTAGTAATTCGCCATCGTATCGCCAAAGAACTTCATACTCGACCGGTCGAAAAAACAACTTCCGGTCTCTTGGACGTGGTACTTTAAGTCCGAAGCGGTGAACCTTGTAGTTTTTTGTGCCATAATTTTATCCCCTTAAATTAATGCAAAGCTTTTGTGCTTGATAATCCTTCTCGCTGCTAAAGTATGACCATACCTATCAATTGCTTCACGTTGTGCCAATTTTGTCATATGCTCACGAAAAGCTTTTGTCATCTCCTCATCGTCCACCACGACTATCATTTTTAGTTCTGCCAACATGGCATGGTACTCTTGTGTATTGTCCCTAAAGCACTTACAGTTCGCCTTATAACATATCGCATGCTGTGCTTCGTGCTTTAAAACCCGCAATAGACTAGCACCCGTCAAGCTTGACCGTATTTTGATAACGTTTCCAGCCCTAAAGTACGCACCCGTCCACAGCAAACTGTCATCGTAGATTATTCTTGCTGGACAATCGTCTCTAATCGATTGTTCAAGCTCTTTTATTTTTCTACCTGTCATAATATTCGGCCTCCATAACATTAACATTAAAACGATCAGCAGTAGCGGGTAAACTACTGCCGATCAAATCAACATTAATAGGGTTTTAAGTAATTAGTAAACTTGCGTATCCCGAACAACGTGGTGCAAAACAGGCATCATGCACGTTCAAATAGACCGCTTTAAAACCAGCAAGATCATGCAAGACTTCTGTCATAATCGACGCCTTGCTCATTTTATTCTCGGCTGTCAAACACTGGATCATAATCACCACAGCTTTAATCTCTTCGGGCTGCATCGTCATACGGACGATATAGTCAAGATCGATCCTTTTGATCCCCAAGTCGTCAAGACTGTAACCGGCCTCAACAATCAGATTTTCAACCATTTCAATCAATAGATTTTCCATGATCGTTTTCCTCTAAAATACGCTAAACTTTACGACCTCAAAATTGGCTTTGTATGCCGCGTAACTCCTACTAGCAGCTTGATACGCCCGTTTTTGTGCCTCTGCTGATAAAACATTTAAATATACTCGGCAGATATGCAAGCCACTTGCATCTTTTTTCGTGATAATATAAACTTTCATTTTCCTATCCTCTATTTAAATCCTAAAACATACGATCAGTGACTGCTGTTGACAGTCACCGATCCAACATTTTAGCTTGTTACTATTCCGAGTTGACCGGCGATATACTCAATTTCACCCCATTCGATTTTATGACAGCCAATTTTAACATCACCATCTTTACTAATCGACTGTAACTCATACAATCCTACCCGGATCGGTCGATTAGGATCAGCAAGAAAATCGGTAGAATCTTTCCGGCACTGTAAAACACGCTGAATTATCCGCTTCGCATGACTAACAGGAACCCTTGCCGATTTACTTGTTACGACTTCTTTCCCATCGTCCGAGATTTTGCAATATGCTGGTAAACTGAACCGGTTAATGTTTAAGCCCCTCAACATAGTGTAGTCCGGTAGTTCGCCGTTCTTGTGATAATAATGGGCGATACAGCCATATTTGGCCTCAAACTCTTCAAGTGCTATTTTCGCCAGCCGTTCGCGTTCGATCCGTTCAGCAGTCCTCACTTCAGTACGTTCAGCAGTCCTCACTTCAGCCCGATCATGCATTACTTCAGCCCGTTTGATTATATCATGGTGCTTTTGTTTCAGCTTAAAATTCGCTTGCTTTTTGTGAAGTTCAGCCCATTCTGCAAGCTTGCGGATACATCGGTTTGCACTGGCAACATGCATTTTCGCGTTCTCTCTTGCTCGACTTGCTGAATCAAAAGCACGCTCGACTTGCTGGATTAGTTGTTGTTTACCATCTTTGTAGCTATTCCAGCATCTTGAAGTCATCTCGAACACTGCATACTTATCTGGTATTGCACATCGAACCTCATGTTTATGGCCTGAAGTTGACCTAGAGTAGTCGTCCGTGTTAAATAGAACCACTGTTTCGCCATTCGGCATTTTCTGAAACTTCGCAATCGGAAAATGCCCGCCATAACTGTAGATCGTATCATGCTCAAAAAATATCCGACTTGCTCGGCCGTCCGACTGTTGACGACTTGCCCAAACATGACATACTTCACTGTGATTTTTTAGAACGTGTCTCATAACTATCCCCTTTGCTCATTGAACCCTATTTAGATTTAAAAGAACGATTTAAATAACTACTTACGTCTATTCCTACGTTTATGTTTGCTCATGTGTTCTTGTTCTGTTAAAAATTCTATATTGCCTTTTTCATAATGTCCATCATTGTTTATTCTATGTACGTCTAGTCCTCTCGGATCGACCTCCATGACGCCCACAACATAACTAATTAGAGCATTAGCCGATTCAAATTTATTCTTCACACCAGCTTTTATATACGACTCTTGGCTTTTACACCGCTGATTCATATTGTGGTATTGTCTGCGTAGGTGGCCGTTGACCGTGGCGTGGTATTTAGCCAAATTAGTCTTAGACCTTTCGGGGTTCAACGCCCAATATTTCAGCATATATTTACGCTGACTGTCTCTGTACGTCTTAGACCGGCGATAAGCCTTGACACAAGTCTTACATTGTCTTTGCAAGCCGTCCTTTGGTGTCTTGAGTTTTAGGAATTTACTAATATCCTTTGACGCATTACATTTTGAACACTTCTTTTTCACTGTTCTACCTCTATTTAACGATCAAACGATCAGCGATTACACTGTTAATATAACCGCCGATCCAGTGATTGCCCGGCGAACCTTTGCGGGTTAATTTACTTATTTACAGGTCACTAACAATTATGTGAAAAGTCTCTGCCATAGTGTCTAATATCGGTCTACACGCACTATCTGGAATTTCATCGAACATTTCAGGCTCAATGCCTAATAACTCCATCAATTTACAAATTTTCTCTTGCTCGTCCATAATATCCCCTTTGCTTGTCTTGTGTTCTTAACTTGTTAAATAGCTTACTTCTACTACTTATACGCTGCTGATTAACTTTTGATCAAATTACTACTTGGGCATCCCATACGACAATTGCTTTACTAATAGTTTTTTACAGTCTTTGCAAGTTACAGACGTTTTTACAGTCGTAACTATTTTAGCATACCGACCACATAATCCAATTGTTGCATCAAGTTTATAGTGTTGTTTAGGCTTTCTCATTTTTACACCCCCTTATTTT
>SDBT01016313.1_pt1 | contig 11759 bp, 9 predicted proteins | sample 2277101 | NCBI WGS metagenome assembly SDBT01 (sample SAMN10404973, study PRJNA504765) | marine sediment metagenome | isolation source: marine sediment core GS10_PC15, 103 cmbsf | place: Arctic Ocean: Southern Knipovich Ridge | collected 2010
ATAGGGTTCCGTCGGGGCTGGTCGGAGTGGCAGCGCGACCTGGAGGGCCTCTGCGGCTGGGCGGCCGAGAACGGGTTCGCCTGTCTGGACGTGAGCGGCAGCATCGACGACGTCCGCACCGTGGCCGCCAGCGCGGTCAGCGTAGGCTCGGTGGACGTGGCAGACGGGCAGTCGATGCTGAGCCCGGATTCCGGCGAGCGCGCGGCCGCTGTAGAGAAGAACATCGAGCTGGTCCGCCAGGGCGTCGAACTCGGGGCAACGCGCTACTTCTGCGTCATGCTCCCCAAGGAGCCCGGCCGCGACCGAGCCGAGAACTTCGGGTTCATGGTCGAGAGCTACACCGAGCTGTGCAAGGCTATGGAGGACGCCGGCGCGAAGCTCGTCATCGAAGGCTGGCCGGGGCCGGGCGCGCTCTGCTGCACGCCGGAGACGCTGCGGCGCTTCTTCGACGATGTGGCTTCTCCCGTCGCCGGCATCAACTACGACCCATCGCACCTGATGCGGATGGGTATCGACCCGCTGCGGTTCCTGGACGAGTTCACCTACCGCGTCTTCCACGTGCACGGCAAGGACACGGAGCTGCTGGCCGAGCGCCAGTATGAACTGGGCACCGAGCAGCCGGCCACCTTCACCCCGGGTCTCGGCTTCGGCGGCGGGCACTGGCGCTACACGATCCCGGGCCAGGGCGCCGTGCGCTGGGGGCGCGCCCTCGGCATGTTGGAGGCGGCGGGCTATGACGGGTTCGTGTCCGTGGAGTTGGAGGACATGAACTTCAACGGCTCCGAGGACGGCGAGAAGCAGGGCCTGCTGCTGAGCCTGCGCTACCTGGAAGGCTGCTGAGGCCGGCGCCACCGGACGGCGGGCCTGCTCTTGAGGCATGGAGGTCGCGGCATGGCGAGACCGCAGCTCATCTACATCTACGAATCGCATCTGGACCTATTCTGGATCGGCGACTACCGCTACTGCCTCGAGCGCGGCCGCCACGTCATCAAGGAGTATGTCGACCGCTGCGTCGAGCATCCTGACGAGGCCTTCCTGCTCGAAACCGTCGTGTTCCTGGAGCACTTCCTGAAGGAGCACCCCGACTACGAGGACACGATCCGGCAGCTCTGGACCGAGGGCCGGCTCGACATCGGTGCGGCTTACGTCGACATCATCGAACACCTCGTGCCGGGCGAGAGCCAGATCCGCAACATCGTGCGGGGAAAGCGCTGGTGCCTGGACCGGCTGGGCATCGACACACGCCTGGCCGCGCACGCCGACCTGCCGGGCCTGATACCGCAGGTGGCGCAGATCTACCGGCAGGCGGGGATCGACTGCTACTCGACGTCGCGGAAGGTCTTCCCGAACGGCCAGGCCTGGGTGCACGTCGCCCCCGACGGGACGGGCCTGCGGGTCTTCAGCCATCCGGTGCACTACGACTTCCACGAACTCAGGCGCAACGCGGCGGAGCTGAACGAGGGCCGCGGATGGGGGAGCTACCTTGATCCTGAAGAGGCGCTCCGGGGCTTCCCGCTCGGCAAGGTCGTGCTCTCGGCCGGCGCGTCGGACCAGGCGGACCCGGCGTGCTTCCGGAAGCGTCACGGCAGATCGGCGCGGGAGTTTGTGGACGAGTACCGAGAGACCTTCCCCGAGTATGAGTTCCGCTTCGGCACCGTCAGCGCAATGATGCAGGAGTACGAGGGACGGGACGACGACCTGCCGCACCTCAGCGGCGAGATCCCGTCCGTCTGGGGGATGACGTCGGTGCCGTCGACGTTCTTCCAGACGGCACGGCGGCTGGAGGGCCGGCTGCTGACGGCCGAGTTCATGGCGTCGCTGGGCCGCTGGCATGGGCTGCCCTCGATTGCCGAGGAGCGCGACGAGTGGCACGGCACGCTCTACGAGCGCCTCTACTATCTGGGCAACGACCCGATCCCGCGCGGCGGCGAACTGGACGAGTTGTGGAAGATGCACATCTTCATCTGCGACCACAACTTCTCCGGTAACTTCGCGTCCCAGACGGCCTTCGACAAGCGCACCATCCAGGAGCGCGCGCTTTCCTATGCCGACCAGATGGTGGCCCACGGGCTGGGCTGCCTTGGGGGCGAGCCGGCGACCGGCGGGTGCCTGCTCGTGTTCAACCCGCTCAGCCGGCCCAGGTCGGAGCCGGTGGAAGTCGATCTGCCTCCTGAGTTGGTTCGCGATGGGCTCAGCTTCAGGGACCATGAGGGACGCCGCGTGCCCTGGCAGCCCGCCGACGGCGACGAGGAAACGAAGGCCGTGCTGCTCCCCAGCGTCCCGGCGGCAGGCTACGCCGTGCTGACAATGGAGGAGGGGGCGGACGACGTCGATCGCGACGCCGGCCCCGTGGTCGGCAACGGCAAGGAAGAAGTGTCCATCGAGGCCGAGAACGTCGGCGTCGTTGTCGACAAACAGACCGGCGCCATCACCGGACTCAGCGACAGGCGCTCGGGCGCGGACTGGGGATCGGAAGGCCTCGGCAAGCTCTACGCCGTCTACGAGGAGAAGTTCGACGTGCCGCTCGGCGTCGACGAATCCAGGGTGCTGGCCGAGGAGGAGGTCCACGCCGTCGAGGTCTCGGCAACGGGACCGCTGTTCGCCACGGTCACGATCACCAAGTCCATCCTGAAGGCCCACGTCACGCAGAAGGTAACGGTCTGGCAGGCGCCGGTCGACGCTGTGGACATCGAGACTACGGTGCTGTGGCACGGACAGCGGCGCGTGCAGATGCGCCAGTGCCTGCCGACTGCGGCCGCCAGGGAGGACGTGTTCTACGGGACACCTTTCTGCGGGAACAACTGGCCGAACGTCGTCCCGGGCAGCGGCCCGCGCAACCCCGACGAGATGGCCAACATGGCGCACTGGCACGACTACCGCGAGCTGCAGCTCTGGGTGCACCAGAAGCGCGCCGGCAGCGCGCTGTCCATGTCGTCGCTGCACGCGACATACCACTGGGGCCGCGCCGGGCTGGAAGCCATCCTCATGCGCACGACGCCGAGCGGCGCCGACCCCCGGTTCTTCTGGGAGCACGCCGGGAGACGAGAGTTCGCGTTCCGGTTCCGGTTTGCGGACGCCGACGCCCCGCTGAGCCGGCCCTCCCGGATGGGGCAGGAGGCGATGTGCCCTCTGGTCGTCGCGAAGGTGGGCGGGCCAGGACTGGCGGCGCTGCCCCCGGGGCGTTCGTTCGTCGAGCTGGACGGCGAGGGGCTAATCCTCTCGGCGGTGCATCCGGCGGAGGACGGCGACGGCATCATGGTCCGCTTCTTCGAGTCGGCCGGTAAGCCCGTAAGAGCGATCGTCCGCGTCGAGGGTGCCTCGGGCATGGAGCGCGTGGACCTTCTGGGCAAGTCGCTGGAGTCGCTGCCGGTTGCCGACCACGCGGCGGCACTGGACGTGGGGCCGCACAAGATCGTAACACTGCGCGTCAGGCAGCAGTCGCCCTGACCGACCGTGGGAGGCCGTCGTGAGGCTAAAGGACAAGACAGCGATTGTAACGGGCGGCAGCCGCGGGATCGGGCGGGCGATCGCCCTGGCTTTTGCGCGCGAGGGGGCGAGGGTCGCCGTCAACTACCTGTCCAACGAAGACGCCGCCCGCGAGACCAAGGCCATGATCGACGGGCAATGGGCGCCCGCGCTGCTGGCCCAAGCGGACGTGACGGATGCCCGCCAGGTGGAGGCAATGTTCGCGCGCTGCGTGGCGGAGTTCGGGCACGTAGACATCCTTGTCAACAACGCGTCGAGCGAGGTCCATCGATCGCTGTGGGAGATGAGCGAGGACGAGTGGGACCACGTCGTTGACGCCAATCTCAAGTCCGTGTTCCTCTGCACGCGTCAGGCGGCGCTGCACATGATGCCCCGCGAGCAGGGCAAGATACTCAACATCTCGTCCATCCACGACTCGGTCCCGCGCCAGAGCGCTTCAGCCTACTGCGCGGCGAAAGCGGGTGTGCTGATGCTCACGAAATCGTGCGCGTTGGAGTTGGCGCCCTACAACATACAGGTCAACGCTATCTCGCCCGGCCTGATCGAAACGGACCGGACCCGCGGCTACATCGCCCACGGCAACCGCAACGGCCGCAGCAACATCAAGACGGCCATCCCCGCCCAGCGCGCGGGACAGCCGGAAGAGGTCGCCGAACCGGCCGTCTACCTGGTCTCCGACGAGGCGGCGTACACGACGGGGACGACCATCTACCTCGACGGCGGATACACCTTGAGCACCTGCCGCATGCCGTGAGCGGCCCCGCAACCTGGAGGCACGACCACATGAAGCTGGCCATGATGCTCTCGCCGGAGCCCGGCCCGTCGTGGAAGCTGGCCAAGCAGGCCGGCGCCGACTACGCCGTCACGAACGTGTCGCGGTTGACCGGTGACGCGCCGCTGACGCGCTCGACGCTGGCGGAGGTGAAGGAGCGGTTCGCGGAGGCAGGACTCGACCTGCTGGTCCACGAGAGCAACCCGTTCCCGCTCGACCGCGTCAAACTCGGCCTGCCGGGCCGCGACGAGGACATCGAGCGCTACTGCGAGCTGCTCGGCATGATGGGCGAGGTCGGCATTCCGATCATGTGCTACAACTTCATGGCCGTGATCGGCTGGCACCGCACCGACACGGCGATCCCCACGCGTGGCGGCGCGCTGGCCACCGGCTTCGACTACGACGCCATCAAGGACGCGCCGCTCACCGACGCGGGCGTGGTCGAGGAGGAGCGCATGTGGGACAACCTGGCCTACTTTCTGGAGCGCGTGCTGCCGGTGGCTGAGGAGTCGGGCGTCGGGATGGCGCTGCATCCCGACGACCCGCCGATCTCGCCCCTGCGTGGCATCGGCCGCATCCTGACCAGTCCGGAGGCGTTCGACCGCGTGCTGGACATGTGCCCCAGCGAGAGCAACGGCGTGGGGTTCTGCCAGGGGACATTCGCCACGATGGGGGTCGATGTGCCCGAGACCATCAGGCACTTCGGCGCGCGCGGGAAGATCTTTTTCGCCCACTTCCGCGATGTCCGGGGCGGGCCGGCGCGGTTCCAGGAGACGTTCCACGACGTGGGCCAGACCGACATGCTCGCGGCGATGCGGGCCTACGCCGAGGTCGGTTTCGACGGGCCGATCCGTCCCGACCACGCGCCGACCATGGAAGGCGAGGACAACGACCGCCCCGGCTACGCGATGACGGGGCGCATATTCGGCCTCGGCTACCTGAAGGGCCTGCTGGAGGCGGTGTAGAGGAACCAGAGACACGCGCGGCGGACAGCACTGACATGCAGTGCCTCTGCTGGCAGCACGGTGAGGGTCCGCAGAGCTTGCGCCGCACAGGCATTGCATCTGCGCCGTTTCGCCAGTAGAATCGCGGCTCGGGGTCCGGCCTCGGCACGCAGGAGGCCGATCACGGACGGCAGGGAGGCGAGGCGGCTGTATGATGGCACGCACATACGGGTTCATGGGCATTTGGCTGGGGATCCTCAGCGTCGTGGTCTCAGCCCACGTGGCCGTCGACCTGTGGCCGGCACACATAGTCGCTGAGCGGTACGGCCTCTCAGTTGGTGTTGCTACTGCCGTATGTGTGTGGGCCGACGTAGTCGTGGTGACCTGTGCGCTCTTCCTGGTCCGGATCCTAGCCTCTTCCCTGAGTCGAGCGCCGCGCGGCGTCTACCGGTCTGAGGCAGATGCCCGTCCATGTGGACCCGACCTCGAGTCTACCACTGATGATGCCGTTGCGGCTTTCACCGTAACGTACACCTGGCTAGCCCACCGCCTCAGGATCACACTTAGGGAGATGTCACGAGAGCACTTCCGCTCTCGCTTCACGTGCAAGCATCACCTCCGCACGCTGGAGATCCTGCAAGCCACGGCCCTTCACAGGGCCGCAAGGCTAGAGGTACTGGCCGGGGTAAGTGACGAAAGGTTGAGGGAGTTTGCCGTGACGTTCATGAAGACCGCTGGCGCCATTGGGGAGGCAGTAGACGCCCTAGCAGGCCTTTTCCGAAGCTCGTCTACGGCCCTCCACACGGCCAGTGGCGTACTGTACAGATTGCTGGATGCGCTGGACGTATCGCGGCGGCGACTGATCAGACTGCAAAGGACACTGGCGAAGCGCAGCAGCAGCCCGTAAGCCGCCCCCGTCTCCCCGTGAGACGCCATGGGGGACGCAGACCGGAGGGCGACAGAGTGAGCAGGACGGGAAGGACATAGCAGTGAGGAATGAGACCCAAGCCTGGCACACGATCGGCAAGGAAGTGCTGCTCGTATGCCTTGGGGCCTTACTGGCGACGGTCGGAGCGCTGGCAGTGAACCTGAAGACAGAGAAGGAACCGAGCCTCTACTACCGCAAGACCAAGCAAATCGCATGCTCCCCTCCGCCCGAAGCCCCTCCCGACGGGCCAGGCAACGGCCAAAGCGCAGAAGGGGAGAAGGCTACGGGGGATGGCCAAAGCCCCGAGGGCGGGACCGGCGCCGAGGCGACGGTGCAGGTCGACGTAGCCGAGCGCGTAGTCGGCACAGTGGAACTCGGCAATGCTGGCGACGGTGATGCCCAGGAATGGTCAGCTCAACTCGTCTTCCCGGCTGGCTCGGCACTTGAGCTGTACGGGGTCTCGCCCGACACCATCGATCCCGCTGATCTCAGTTACAGTCCAGGCCACCGTCCACGGTTGTCGTTTGGCAGTTCGTCAGGCCTCCCACATCTGAACCAAGGCGACACGCTCACCATCGTGTATGTGCTAGACAGACGGGGTGACGTCGCAGTCGACTTCAAGTGCCGTGGGTCGACAGCGGTACCACGGCCGGTTGCCTCGGGTCCGGGCGTTCCCTGGTACCTGCTCGTTCTGGCAGCCCTTGCCCCTGTGGTGCTCTACGTCGCTTGGTGGGCCATCGGGAGGATCAGGTACCAACTCTCGCTCTCGGCTCCCACCGACAGTGCGGTCACCCGTCAGGAACGAACGGGCGGCGTGGGAAGAGCAGGCCCTGAGCCAGTAGGTGGGGATGTGCCAGAGGAACCCGATGGTTGACTCATGTCGTCCTGAGAGCAGCGATCGCCCGGGCCGTCCCACAGCCTTGGCTCTCCTCTCACATCGCGCCTGAGGCCTACCAAGCGGGGATGGGCCGAGATGCCCAGGAGTCCACGCATGCGGGGGACCGCGTCTGCAGCGGCGCGCGGCCCCCGGGTTGCGCTCGGCTCTCGCCGTGACCTACTTGCCCATGGCGCGCAGCGCCGCCAGGCTGCGCCCGCAGATGTCGAAGCCCAGGCCCTCGCGGCCGCCCTCTTCGACGACGAACCACTCGGTGACCGCCTGCTCGTCGATGAGGCCGAAGATGGTGTCCCAGTCGGCCTCACCCTCGCCGATGACGGAGTCCGTCGGCCCGCCGTGGTCCTTCAGGTGGAGGGAGCGCGTGCGCCCGGGGAACTGCCGCAGCATGGCGATGGGGTCGCCGCCGCCGTTCGCGCAGTTGCCCACGTCCATCTGCATGATGACGTCCTCGCGCAACTGGCTGAACAGGCGGACCCATGCGGTCTCGCCCTCGACGGTCTCGAAGTCGAAGCCATGCGCGTGGTAGCCGGTGAACATCCCCTCGGACGCGACGTCCTCGGCGGCGCCATTCAGGACGCCGGCCAGTTCCGCGATGGTGTCGACCGATGACATGCGCGGCTTGTCGGCAGCGATGACCAGGAAGTTGTTGCCGAGTATCTGGTTGCACTCGACCGTTCGCGCCAGGTTGTCTCCCATCAGAGCGCCGGTGGCCAGGTGGAAGCCGCAACAGGTCAGACCGTTGTCGTCATACATGGCGCGGATGTCCTGGGCGGAATGGCCCTTCCACTCCATGGACTCGCCGCCGTAGCCCCACGGCTCGGCGCCGACGTAGCCGAGGTCGGCCACGGCCGCCAGGGTCGCCGCAAGGTCTTTCTGGCACTCGCCACGCACGGAGAAGAGCTGCAAACCGATTGGGATGCTGCCCATGGCTCTACCTTCCTGAAAACGGGTATCGGGGTAACCACTGTCAACGGCAGGTGATTCTACGGCCTGTGCACGCGTCGTCAAGGGATAGCCGCAAGAAAGCGCGCGCCTTGACCGCCCTCGCGGGGGGTGGCTATAATCCGCCGTCCGTCGTCCTCAGCAGCGGAGGCGAGCCCGCATTGGAGATCACCGACGTCAGGACGGCCTCGATCCGAGGGAACTTCGAGTGGGTTCTCGTCAGGGTCTACTCGGACGAGGGCCTCATCGGGCTCGGCGAGTGCTACTGGGGCGCGGGGGTGGAGACCGTCGTCCGCCGCATGAAGCGCCTTCTGGTCGGCGAGGACCCGCAGAACATCGACTGGCTCTACCAGAAGATGGTCCGCGGCATGTCGGGGGCGGGTTCGACCGGCGGGACCGTGATGGCCGCCATAAGCGGCATCGAACTGGCCCTGTGGGATCTGAAAGGCAAGGCCCTCGGCACACCGATCTACAACCTGCTGGGGGGCCGTTACCGCGAGCGCATCCAGGTCTATGCCGACTGCGGACACGCAGAGGGACCGACTCCGCAGGCCTGGGCCGAACGCGCCGGGCAGGTCGTAGCACAGGGCTTCTCGGCGCTGAAGTTTGACATCGACTGCATCAGCCCCGAGCAGTTCGGCGAACGCGACCACGTGGGAGCCGGACGGCGCGGCTGGGTGAGCGGCCAGCAGCGCCCCCTCGCCGCCGCTGAGATGGACCTGATGGTCAGCTTGGCCGGCGCCGTGCGCGATGCCGTCGGCCCGGACGTCGAACTGGCGCTCGACTGCCACTGGCGCTACAACCCGCGGGACGCCATCACGCTGGCGAAGGAGCTTGCCCCCCTGCGCCCGAAGTGGCTCGAAGACCCGACGCCCCCGGACAACATCGAGGCCCTGAAGCGGGTCACGGACAGCTCGCCGGTGCCCATCTGCTCAGGTGAGAACCACTACACCCGGCACGGCTTCCGCACGATGATCACCACGCAGGCGGTCGACATCGTGCAGCCCGACATCCCGAAGGCCGGCGGCCTGCTGGAGTCCAAGAAGATCGCCGACCTGGCCGACCTCTACTACATCCCCCTGGCCGCCCATAACGTCTGCAGCGCGATTGGCACCATCGCCGCCTGCCACGCGTGCGCCGGCATGCGCAACTTCACGGTCCTGGAGTTCCACGCCATGGACGTGCCGTGGTGGGACGACCTGGTCACGGCCGACGGGCCGCTGATCCGGGACGGCTACATCACGCTGCCGGACGGCCCCGGCCTGGGCTGTGACCTGAACGAGGACGTCGCGCGCGCCCACCTTGGCGAAGGCGCCACGTTCTTCGAGTAGCTTCCGCCCGCCTACGCACGGCAATGGAGACACACATGGCTGACCCTCAGAAGAAGGACGCATCCAAGGAGATCCGCCGCCTGGACATTACGGACCTCGAGCGGATCGAGCGCTACCGTCGGGCCGGCTACGGCGGCTCGGTGTCCGACGCGCTGCACGCGCTGAAGGTGGACGACACCGTCCTCGCCCAGCGCTTCAAGGCCCTGCGCCAGGGGATGCAACTGGTCGGGCGGGCCCTGACCGTGAAGCTGCACTCCCAGGTGGACTACAACAGCGTGCCGGGCTGGAAGGAAGAGATGGAGAAGAAGTGGGAGGCCGAAGGCGGCCATCCGCAGAAGCGCATGATGCGGGCTGTGGCGGATGCCGAGGACGGCGTGGTGCTCTGCTTCGACTGCGGGGGCGACATGCAGCCGGCCCACTTCGGCGAGATGAGCTGCCAGCTCGCCTACGCGCACGGCTGCCGGGGCATGCTGCTGGCCGGCAACTGCCGCGACACGCAATACGTCCTGAAGATGGCCGATTTCCCCATGTTCTCGTTCGGCACGGCGCCCAACGCGTTCGGCGGGTGGATCATCACTGAGGTGGACGACCCCATCTACCTGCCCGGGCACCTGACCCACTACGTCCGCGTGATGCCGGGCGACTTCATCTTCGGCGACAACGACGGCGTGCAGCTCATCCCGAAGGACCTGGTCGACGAGGTGCTGCTGCGCGTCGAGGCCACGTTCGAGAAGGAGAACGAAGAGCGCGAGGCGCTGGCCAACGGCATGCCGATCGACGAGGTCTACCGGAAGTTCGGGGTCCTGTGAGCCAGAGGGTGGTCGCCGATGAGAGTGCTAGTGACGGGCGCCAGCGGCCTGCTGGCCCCCTACCTGATATCGCAGCTTGCCGCCGCACATGAACTGGTCCTGTTCAGCCGCTCGCGCCCGCAGGATGAAGTCGTTGCGGACCACACGTGGGTCCAGGGCGACCTGCAGAGCTTCGACGACGTGCGCGGGGCGATGGAGGGCGTGGACGTCGTCCAGCACTTGGGCGCGCAGTCCTGGCCGACCGACAGCCCGGTCTCCGGCCGCAGGAGCAGCCTGAAGGCTGCCACCGAGAAGCCTCCCTTCGACGCCACGATCCGAACCAACACCCTCGGCCCCTACCACGTGCTGCGGGCGGCCGTGCAGGAGGGCGTGAAGGCCGTCGTCGCGGCGGGCAGCAACTGCGCGACGGGCACCTTCTTCCGCATCAGCGACCGCCCCTGGCCCGTCCACTACCTGCCCATCGACGAGGAGCACCCCTCGGACGTCGAGGACACCTACAGCTTCACGAAGCTCGCGCTCGAGGAGCTGACGGCCTCTTACACGCGCGCGTACGGGCTGCCGACGTACGTGACGCGGATCGGGTTCGCCACTACTCCCCATATGCGCGAGCGGATGCGCAGGCGAGACCGGCGAGCGCAGAAGTGGAGTTCGGGCATGTGGACGTGGGTGTCCGCCGAGGACACGGCGAGAGCGCACCAGATGATCATGGACGCAGCGCTCGCCGAAGACAGCGCCCTCCCCCGCCACGACGTCTACTTCGTCACCTCGCACGAGACCATGGCGCTGGAGCCGTCGATGGAGTTGGTCGAGCGCTTCCGACCGGACCTCTTGCCGGTGATACGCGGCGGGCTCGAGGGGTACCAGTCCTTCATGCCGCCCGAGAAGCTGCAGCGCGCCGTCGGCTGGCGGCACGAGATCACCTGGCGCGAGTGAGAGGGGTCGCATCGTGGGCGCCAGGACCATGCTGGCGGCAGTCGTATTGCTGAGCACCGGCCCTCGGGCCAACGGACGCCGCGGGGACCCCACCAAGTTGGACGTCATGAGCCGACCATGGGCTAGCCGCCGGCCCTCTTGAGCCGCCAGAGCATGGAGGCGGCCGGCTGCCACTCGTCGTAGCGGCCCAGGCGCCGCAACACTTCCGGATTCGCCAGGGAGCCGGGCAGCCCACCGGTGCACACGGTGACGACCGCCCGTGCCGCCTGCTCCTGGAGATCCACCTGCGACTGCTCCGAGTACCATGCCATGTGGTCGGTCAGGACGACGCCGGGGTGCCGCCTGAGCGCGGAATCCGCTGCAAGAGGCTCCTCCTCGCACACGCCGAGGCCCGCCCGCACCAGGAAGCCCTCGTCCAGCGCCCCCAGCACCGCCCGCGTGTCAACGACCGGGCCGCGGGACGTGTTGACCAGGATGCCGCCGGGGCCGAGGAGCTCCAGCTCACGTCGGCCGATCAGGTGGTGGGTCTCCGGCAGGAGGGGCACGTGCAGCGACAGGAAGTCGGACTCCGCGCACAGCGTCTTGAGGTCCACAAGGTGGACGCCCAGGGCGGCTGCCCGTTCCGGCTCGACGAACGGGTCCTTCGCCAGGACACGAAGGCCCCAGGTCGACAGCTTGCGGGCCACGGCCCCCCCGATCTGCCCGAGCCCGACCAGGCC
>SDBT01016314.1_pt1 | contig 11758 bp, 6 predicted proteins | sample 2277101 | NCBI WGS metagenome assembly SDBT01 (sample SAMN10404973, study PRJNA504765) | marine sediment metagenome | isolation source: marine sediment core GS10_PC15, 103 cmbsf | place: Arctic Ocean: Southern Knipovich Ridge | collected 2010
ATGCTAAACCTAAAAAAAGTATTAAATAAACGAAAAACCTTTAGTTATCTGAAATGCAAGCCAAATTCAAGCATGCTGCAACCGCACTAATATTAATTATATTAATTGCTACAGCGAGCGCAGCAGAATACTATGTTTCACCAGATGGTTCAGGAAGCCATGACGGTTCTTCTCCTGCAAATGCATTTAATTTAAGTGAAGCTCAAAATTATTCAAATTCTCATCCTGCTACTGAAATTACTTTTTTGTTGACAAGTGGGAATTATGGGGAATATGATGAGCGTAACGTTTCACGTAGTGCATGGCATACTTGGAAAGCTGATGTTGGCCATAGTCCTGAACTGTCTTCAATAAAGCTCATCAGTCCTGGCGATACAACTTACAACAGTTACTTAATCTTTGATGGTCTTACTGTAAAGCCTTCCTCTGGCAACGGCATTCAGCTTAATCGTGCCAGATATACTAAGTTTTTGAATCTCAATATAATTGGTAACGGAGTTTCAAATACGACATACGGTTTTTCTATATCACACTATTCAACAGACCTTACTATTGATGGCTGTACGATTTCGGGTGGCGAAAATACAGGCAGATTTGATGGTTTTAAGGAGGGAATACGCATATTTGGCGGTGAAGAAATGACCGATATTACTATCGCCAATAATGAGATAAAGCAATTTTATATGTACGGCATTATTTTGCCAGCTGCAAGAAATACAATTAAAAATAACAAAATACATATCGGCGGTGGTGATGCCCATTTATTTATTATGTCTGGCAAAGGCCCTATGCTAATAGAAGGTAATGAAATTTATGACATGGAACTTTACACGCCAACGCTTACAGAAACACCAACAGAAACCACCTGGAGTGAAGATGGTAAAACCATGACAAATAACAATGCTACTTGGGGGGTTGATGCACCATATCCTTGGGTGGAAAATTATGTGGAATTAAGGATAAGGTCAGGTGACAATGTTATAACTGGGGATAATGGCAATAGTGTAGCCGAAGTAACTCCAACTAAGATAGTTATGAAAAAAAGCATAAAACTTGACCAAAGCGGAGCAAGACCTAGTAATGTAGATTATTATTTTATGGAGGCAACACACGGCGATTTACTTCAGGTAGGTGCCCCTGGTGCTGGGGAAACGGTGGAAAATCTCACTATCCGGAATAATACTTTTTATGGTTGGGATGAGCAAATCTGGTGGATAAATGCCTGGAAAGCAGATAATTCGCCCAGCTACATAGGCGGGCACAATTTCGTTATAGAAAATAATCTAATTTGGTATCATTATGAAAGTGCTGCCGCGGAATGGGGTGCCACTACTGGTGCCAATGTTAATTATATTGATGGACTAATAATTAGGAACAATACATTTATTTGCAGAGCTGCTTTTTCGCATAACGAAAATGTACAATTGTATAATAACATAATTTCATATCTTGTTGCACCAGTAGAGGGTATTACAAAAGGAGAGTATAATATTATCAATCGTGGTTATTCAACTTACGAGCCAGGCGAACATGATATTACCCTTAATGACTATCCGGGTTATCATAATGACAAATGGAACAGCCCTGAATTTACAGATATTTTCTATGATTATTATGGGAAAGATTTTAGGCCTATAACAGCATCTATTGCATGCGATGGAACTGTTAATGAACCAAATGTTGCTGTTGGAGCCTTAGATTGTCTTGGTTGTATTGGAGATAATCCTTTTGCAGTCTTTAAATATATACCGCAAGATGATTATGATACTGAAATAGAATTTGATGCAGCAGATTCTTTATCTTGTAATAATTCAATTACTGATTATTCTTGGAATTTTGGAGATGGTTATACTGATTCTGGAGTACAAGTAATACATACTTTTGAGCCTGGGACCTATTTTGTAAACTTAACTGTTACAAATAATCTGGGCAATACAAATAGCAAGGAAAAAACAATAACAGTTCTTCCTTCTTTAGAACCAGGATTAAATTTATACTTAAATTTTAACAATAATGCGATAGACCTTTCTGGAAAAGGCAATGATGGAGTATGGAATGGTGAGCTGTCTTATGGAGAAGGGCAAGTTAAACAGGCTATGTTGCTTGACGGAACTTCTACAGGGAGTTATCTCACAATTGATAATGATTCATCCATGGATGTAACAAACGCCTTTACATTCGTGGGATGGGCTAAGAAGAATAATGAGGATATTGGCGGATTTTTATTCTATAAACATGTTGCATATTGGATTAGAATCCATGACAATTATGTTATTTATCGCCTTTATAACACATCTGACGAGGATTCAGGGAACAGATATGCCTATTCTGATTCTATAGATAACACAGACTGGCATCACTATGCATTCAAATATAATGGTTCAAATGTTCAAATATATTTAGACGGGGAGGAAATCGGTTCCAGTTCTTTTTCAGGAAACATACCTGCAACAGCTTGGCAGTTGCACATTGGAAAAAATCCATGGGGAGATACCATTAACGGCTCAATCGACGAAATCAAGCTTTACAATAAGGCTCTTTCTTCGTCAGAAATTCAAGCTATTTACAATGCCCAAAAAACAGAATGCGTTGACACGCCAGTCCTTCTAAACTACATTTCCCAATGGAAGCAAGGCAGCCTTGAAATAGCTGCCTTAATGCAAAAGATTGGCGCATGGAAAACAGGAACAGGATGCCCATAAAAACAAAGGCTTAAATAAAAAAAAAGACTAATTAGCACAACATGCAAACAAAGCACATTGCAACAGCGCTAATTCTCATAGCATTAATTGGAACAGCAAACGCAGCCACCTATTATCTGGACGCAGTAAACGGAAACGATTCAAACTCTGGGACAAGCGAACAGCCATGGAAAACTCTTGCAAAAGCGCAGTCAACAGTAATTGGTGGAGATACTGTAAAGTTGCGTGATGGCAATTACGGTGCTTATGAAGAACCCATAGGCTGCAATTTTGGCTACGATGATTGGGTTACTTACGAAGCGGATTCTGGACAGACACCAATATTTACCGGGATATTTGCGTATGGTTATTGTCAACCATCCCCAATAGAAAAACTTAACACAAACACACTTGTTAAAGCTCGCTTGATATTTAGAGGAATAACTATATATCATGGTGATGTATACATTAGGGAGCTATCTTATGTCCAATTCTATAATTGTACTTTTATTGGTGATGGATGGGATGGAGTAGAGGATAGCTATGCTATTTCACTTCATACTGTTTCAGATATAACAATAGACAGCTGTACTATAAATGGTGATGGACCTGGGCAAGGCGAGGGCTATAGTAATGGTGGCATTCCCAAGGCAGATTTTGGTAAAGCTTACGCTAGTGGCATAAGATTCCAAGGACTAGCTCGCAATATAACAATAAACAACTGCGATATAGGAAGTAATAATACAGGTATTAGCGCTGTACATGACAGTGGCATAGTTATCAGTAATAATGAGATACATCACGCATCTGACGGAATTACGGTGTATGCATCAAACACCACGGCATCTGGATTAAGTGATCCAATTGTAATTGAAAATAATCACATTCACACCCTTTATGAGTACGGAGCGACGCTAGAAGAACCTAATGCAGGCTGGCACAGTGACGGGATACAGTTTTTTGACCTTGAAATTAATCACGTAGTAATAAGAGGGAACCATATACATAATTCAGATGGTGACGGGATGTTCCTTAAGGGGTCAAAAACTTCTACAGGCAACACAGATTGGCTTATAGAAAATAATTTAGTATATGACGTTCTGCGTCCAGCCACCTCCAGTGAAACAAGCGCGAGTGTTATGATGTATAATTGCAATGATGCTACTTTTCGGAATAATACAATTGTCGGAAAGGGGAAGGTTGAGGCCGCAGTAGAAGGAAACCCACCAGAACCAATGAAATTTGCGGAGTTTACTAATAATATTATTCAAAGAATCAATCTTGGCACCGATCCAGGTTCACATGGAACAATTGTAGAATATGAGAACAATAATATTATTGGAGTAGTATTGGAGTATGGCATGGGGCAATTTGTATTCGGGCCCAATACGGTGTTTTTCTTCTACGCTAATGATCCCACGGTAAATTTTACGGCCTTTGAAAACTTGTTTGCGGATTATTCTTCTAACGATTTTAGGCCTTTGACCTCATCTATTGCCTGCAATGGTTCAATTAATCCTGCCGGAGTTCCTGTTGGGGCGCTTCCTTGTTTAGGCTGCAGTAACGAAAATCCAATCGCAGTATTTATAATGAGTGAAGAAGATGGCTATGAGCCACTGGAAGTCCAATTTGATGCGTCAAGCAGTTTGTCCTGTGACACAACAATAACAGGTTATGAATGGGACTTTGGTGACGAAACAACAGCCTTGGAAAAAACAACCAGCCACACTTACACGGCAGGGGCTTATTCGCCAACCCTAACTGTAACAAACAGCCTTGGAAAAAACAACAGCATACAGAAAACAATCACAGTGCTGCCGTCGGCAGTACCCAACCTAAACCTTTACATAAACTTTGACAACACTGTCTTGGACTTCTCTGGAAAAAACAACAATGGAGCCTGGCAGGGAGATGAATCATATGCACAGGGAATAACAGACCAGGCCGCGTCCCTAGATGGAACAGCGGAAGGAAGCTATGTTTTGGTTAACCACAGCGAAACGCTTGACGGAATGGACAAACTAACCCTCTCAATCTGGGCAAAAAAGAACAATGCAGACATAGGTGAATATCTTTTCCACAAATATGTGACCTATATGCTCAATATAGGAAAAGACGGCTTTGGATCCTACATATTCGATAGCTCCGGCAACAGAACTACCGTTTCTTCAACCAACGCTCTAATCAACAACACCGACTGGCACCACTATGCCTTAACCTATGACGGAACAAATGCAAAATTGTATTTGGACGGACAGGAAATTTATTCAAAACCAGCAACAGGCACAATTGCAGTAAACTCAGACCGGCCAGTATACATTGGAAAAAATCCCTGGGGAAATTCCTTCAATGGAAGCATTGATGAAGCCAAAATATATGACAAAGCGTTAAACGGCGAAGAAATACTAGCACTGTACGAAAGCAGCAAACCAGAATGTGTTAACCTGCCAGCACTAACAAACTACATTTCCGAATGGAAGCAAGGCAGCTTTGAAATAGCTGCCTTAATGCAAAAAATTGGGCAATGGAAGGCGGGTGAGAGCTGCTGACTAAAAAAAAATCAACAAAAAATAACCTCAAAATCAGCGCATTCTTCGCATTGCATATCCCACAACAAGTATAAGCTTTTTAAACATTAAACGCTTGTAACCACTATAAGGGTTATAACAATTACATTTTCACAACAAAAAAAGTATTCAAGCTGATTAAATAAATCGAACAAGAATTAAATATAAGAAAAGCCTCTAATTAACTGAAATGTTAGCCAAATTCAAGCATATTGCAACCGCACTAATATTACTTGCTTTGATTGGAACAGCCAGCGCGGCAGAATACTATGTTGATGCAAGTCTTATGACTGATTGCCTTGGAACTTATTCAATAACAAACAGAAATTGCTCTGGCCATGATGGAGACGCTTATAACACAATAAATGAAGTTACTTCAAGTTCATTATTACAGCCAGGAGATGAGGTTTTTGTTAGAGAAGGAATATATAAAGAGCAAGTTAGTATTGGAGCTAGTGGAACTGTAGATTCTAGGATTACAATAAAGAATTATCCTAGCGAGAAACCAATTATTGACGGCTCCGAAACATTAACTGAATGGACTAAATGCGAATCGCAAGCGGTCTGTGGAGACAATGTGAATTGGCAGAATATTTACTATGCCTACGCTCCCGCAGGAACAGAAACATTCACTGCAAATCTTTACCAAAATGATGAAATGTTGTCAATATCCCAGCATCCAAATCCATCAGACCCTTTCTATATGGATCAAGCCAAGAAGGACTATCTGCCAATTAGTGTTGACAATATTACTACTACAACAATCGTTGACCCTGCTTTGGAAGGGCTTGGAGGAACAGAGCTTATAGGGGCATATGTTGCCATTTGGGCAGACCCAAATGTAATTGCTTTCAGTAAGATTACTGGCTATGTGCCTGCAGAAAACAAAATAGTTTTTGATTATGCAAGCAATGTTTATAGAGACAGGGATTCTTATTATTCAATACTAAATAGTTTAGAGCCAAGTATTCTTGATAAAACAGGCGAATTTTATTTTAATGAGGCCCCTGAAGCAGACAATACACACAAAGTTTATGTATGGCCCCTAAATAACCAAGATTTGTCAACAGAAGGGGAGGTCACGGTATCGGTGCGGGACAAGCTAGTCCATTTCAGTTCTTACATTACTTTTGAAGGATTTAAGATTCAGAAAGGGATAGGCACTATACTCACCACAGCCACTTCTGGTGTTCGTTCAGGGCAAATAATCAGAAACAACGAAATAACCAAAAACCGGGCAGCGTTTGGTGGAACCAATATGGTATATATCTACAACAGTGCCGGTGCGATTTTTGAAAATAATCATCTTCACCATAATGCAGGCAGGTTAAGAGGTGTTATATTTTATAGGGGCAGTAATATAAAAGTAGCAAATAACATTATCAACAAACAAGGAGGAACCAATATATATTTCCAAACAGTCAATGGCGGTCAAATAATAAATAATACAATTACTGGCAGTCATGGCAGCCATAGTAATGCAATTTCAGTTTATGTAAATTCATCAAATATTTTAGTTGCTAATAATATAGCTATTGATGTTGACCCTGCTTTTACTATAAAAGGGTCAACTAATATCACCCTTTTTAATAATTTATTTGTTGGTTCTGGCGATACTGATTATGTGATAGCTAGTTGGGCAGGGATGTCAGGAACAATCGCTATCCTAAATAATATAATACTTAGAGCTGCCAAAACTTGTGCTCTGCATGGCGGTGATGCAGATTATATAATTAGTAAGAATAATATTGTGGATGGAGACCTTGACTGGGAATATCAAAACGAGCGAAGCCATAATATTTATACTACAGTTTGCGAGCATCAGCATAAAAAATATGGTTGGGCACTTGAAGAGGGGTCAATTATTGCTGATGGTAAAGATGGCCGTCCAAGTATTTATGATATTTTTATTGACCCGGATAACGATGATTTTAGGCTAAAAGAGGACAGCATTGCAATTGATGCAGGAATTGATATTACTGCAGATTTACCTGAATATCTTAATGATCCTTTCTTTAGTGATTTTGACTTTGATATTGATATTGAAGGAAATCCAAGACCAACAGTAAGCCATGCATGGGATGCTGGTGTTTATGAGTATGTTCTGACTTGTAATTTTGATTCTGATTGTGATAGTTTGGATAATTTGCCTTGCCTTGATTATGTATGCGGTGGAACTAATACCTGTACACCTATCAACACAGATGGGACAAGCTGTAATGATGGATATGGTTGCTCAATAGGAGATTCTTGTGGCGGGGGAGATTGTCAAACAGGAACTCTTGATAATAGCACATGCTTAACTGGATTTTCAGATTGCACAAGTGCAACTTGTAATCCTAATTTATACCCTGCAACAGGATGTGGAAATTATTTGCCAGAACTGTGTACTTTCTTTATTGAAGATTATGTTTCTTACTGGAAATTTGATGAAACATCCGGAACAATGGCTTTTGATTCCGGGCCTGGACAAAACAATGGAAATTTACAAGGCAATGCAAGTTTTGTTTATGATGCTGAAAGAAATTACAGTGGAGAAACAAATGGCAATGTTTTGAGTTTGGACGGAGATGGCGACTATGTTACAATTGGGACAGGAAGTGATTTTTCTGACATTTGTATTAATGGCTGCAGCTTTAGTGCATGGGTTAACCTAAGACAAACAAGAAATCAGAATATTATCGGCAGGTTTGATGCAACTGATGACGATTTTTTCTTTTCGCTTACTATAAATAAGTATGAAGACACGCAGTTCAGTATTAATCCAAATGGCAGTGCTGGAGCTGGTTGTAAAGCAAAGTGTTGGTCTAATGATGTCCCGATTAATACATGGGAGCATGTAGTAGGAGTTTACAATACCACTGATGTAACTATCTATAGAAATGGCGAGTATTGCAATCAAGAAACTTGTTCATTTTCAATAAATGAGATTGCATGGCAGGATTCTGAAGATACTTTTATTGGAGTCTATGATGATAGCAGTCCTAAGGATTATTTCAACGGCTTAATAGCTGAAGTTATGGTATATGACAGAGCTTTGAGCGAGGGGGAAATTCTACGGATTTATGCCTCGCAAAAGGAAGGGCAAGTAGAATGCGTTGATACCATAGTATTAATGGAATATATCTCCCAATGGAAGCAAGGCAGCCTTGGAATGCTTTCCCTAATGCAAAGGCTTGGGCAATGGAAAGAGGGAACAGGATGCTAAAATTAGAATTTTTAAACATTTACATCCGCCAAGAAATCGAAGAATTAAGCCAAAAACCCCGCAAATCCAGCCCAAGTCCCCCATTGTATATCCCACAACAAGTATAAGCTTTTTAAACATTGTTATCCATCAATTCTATACATATTTATTAAACATAGATATCAATATCAAATTTTTAAAAAAACAAAACAAACGGAGTGTGAGATATAAATGTCTGAATCACAGCAACCAGTAGTATTTCTCCCTGAAGGAACAAAGAGAACAAGGGGAAGGGATGCACAGAGAATAAACATTTTGATTGCAAAAGCAGTGGCAAATGCAGTCAAGTCAACTTTGGGTCCAAAGGGAATGGACAAAATGATTGTTGACGACATGGGAGACGTGACAATTTCAAACGATGGGGCAACAATTTTGGATGAAATAAGCATAGAGCACCCTATTGGAAAAATAATGGCAGAAGTTGCCAAAACACAGGATGATGCGGTTGGAGACGGTACAACAACAGCAGTTGTTCTTGCAGGCGGGCTTTTGAAAGAAGCTGAAGGAATGCTTGACAACGACATTCATCCAAGCGTTATTGTAAACGGTTACAGAATGGCTTCAAAAAAGGCAATTGAGTTTATGAAAGATGTTGCCGAAGAAATAAAGTTTTCTGACAAAAAAGCATTGAAGAACATTGCCATAACCTCGATGACAGGCAAGGCATCAGAATCAACAGAAGAATTATCAGACATTGTTGTAGATGCTTTGACAAAAATTGCAGACCAAGAAAATGGGAAAATAGACATTGACATTGACAATGTAAAGGTTGAAAAAAAGCAAGGCGCATCCCTGGCTGAAAGCGAGCTCATTGAAGGGATTGTAATAGACAAGGAAATTGTTCACAGCGGAATGCCAAAAAAGGTTGAAAATGCAAAAATTGCATTAATCGATGCGGCAATTGAAGTGAAAAGCACTGAAACAGACGCAAAAATTGAGATAACTTCACCTGAACAAATGCAGGCTTTCCTTGACCAGGAAGAAGGAATGCTCAAAAAGATGGTTGAAGCAATCAAAAAAGCAGGCGCAACTGTAGTAATATGCCAAAAGGGCATTGACGATTTGGCACAGCATTTTTTGGCAAAAGAAGGAATTCTTGCTGTTCGCAGGGTCAAGAAATCTGACATGGACGCACTTGTAAGAGCCACAGGCGGCAAGGTTGCAACAAGATTTGAAAGCCTTAACCTGAAAGATTTGGGAAATGCAAAGCTTGTACAAGAAAGAAAAGTTTCAGGCGACGCAATGGTCTTCATTGAAGGCTGTAAAAACCCAAAAAGTGTTTCTTTAATCATAAGAGGCGGTTCAGAACACGTAATTGACGAAGCCGAAAGAGCAATGCACGACGCTTTGATGGCAACAGCCACAGCTATAAAGGACGGAAAGATTGTTGCAGGCGGCGGAAGCGCAGAAATTGAAGTTGCAATGCACCTAAGGGATTATGCAAAAAGCATTGGAGGCAGGGAACAACTTGCAATAGAAGGATTTGCAAACACTTTGGAAGAAATTCCAAGAACCCTTGCTGAAACAGCTGGTATGAATCCACTGGATACAATCGTTGAGCTTAGAAGCAAGCACGCCAAAAATGAAGGGGTAAACATAGGCGTTGACGTGCTCAAAGCAAAATTGTCTGATATGAAAGCAATACATGTAATAGAGCCGTTGTCTGTTAAGACACAGGCAATAACCTCTGGAGCAGAAGTTGCTGAAATGATTCTGCGAATTGATGACATCATTGCAGGAACAAGCAAAAACAAGGGCATGCCTCCTGGCGGAATGCCTCCAGGAATGGGCGGAATGCCTGGCATGATGTAAAGTTAAAAACATCACAAAAATCATAAAGTGCCTGTTTTGGCAGGCACAACTTTTTTTCTTTTTTTAATTAAATTATTAATAAGTAGTGACTATTTTTATTTGCATGAAAGCAATTTCTTTTACAGGTCTTGCACGTTGCGGCAAAGATACGGCAGCAGATTATGTTGTTAAAAAATACGGTTTTCACAAGCTTGTGATGAGCGACGAGCTTGCAGAAGAGATTGTAAAGCAAGGTAAGGAAGATACAAAAATGAACCGTGCTCTTATGGGCAGAAAATTAAGGGGAAAATTTGGTGATGATATTGTTGCCAAAATGGTTTTTGAAAAGGCAAAGAAGAACGAATGGAAAAAAGTTGTTTTTGTCGGCCCAAGAAGTGTAAGCGAGATTGAATTTTTTAAAGCAAATATTCCTGTCTTTTTTCTTGTTGCAATTAAGGCAGGGGAAGGAAAAAGGTTTGACAGAAGAAGCTCAAGGGATGGGCAAACAAAAGAAACTTTTTTTGAAAGAGATGAACATGATTCAACAAAATTTGAATTAGGCAAAGTTATTGCAATGGCCGGCTACACTATCGAAAATAATTCAACAATTGACGAATTTCAAAGGGCAATAGACGGATTGATGCAAAACATTTAAAAACATCAAACTCTTTTTAGGTTTAGGTGAAACTAAATGGCGGATATAAACCAAGCTATAAGCCACTTTCTTGACAGCTTATACCAAGCACTTGTTGTAAACATCTGGGATGAATTTGTAAAAGTTGTTCCTGGAATTATTGCAGCAATAATTATTGTACTTATTGGTTGGGTACTGGCAAGAATAATTAAGCAGATTGTAATCAAAATTCTGCAGAGCACAAAGGTTGATCGGTGGATTGACGAACAAAACCTTACAGCAGCAATTGGAGGAAAAGAGGTTTCTGCATTAATTGGAAGCCTAACCAAATGGTATGTTATAGGAATTTTCCTTGCACAAGCAGTAGGATGGTTAAATCTTGACGTTTTCACAGTCTACCTTGAAAGAATTTTTGTGTTCTCCAACAACAACCCAAGCCCGATATTTTTCGCGTTGCTTGGCGGTATTGTAGTAATGGTAGCAGGATTACTGATTGCACGCTACTTCAGGAACCTTATTGAAGCAACAACATTCAGAGTAAAGAAAGCACTTGGATTAATTGCGGAAGGAATTGTCCTAATCTTTTCTGGAATGCTTGCTTTGACATTAGTAGTGGGACCGGAAATAGCAAATGTGCTGTTAAGCTTGATAGAGCTTTTCTTAACTCCGTTTATCCAAGCGTTTGCGTGGGTGCTTGCAATAGTAGTTGGAATAAGCATTCTTGTAAACTCAAAGGAAGAACTTAAGAAAATTTCATTAGAGTTAAAAAAGTCAGTCAAGTAAAAAAGGGGCTTTAAAGCTCCTTCTTTTTTTCTTTTTTTCACGTTAAAACAGCCAA
>SDBT01016315.1_pt1 | contig 11758 bp, 14 predicted proteins | sample 2277101 | NCBI WGS metagenome assembly SDBT01 (sample SAMN10404973, study PRJNA504765) | marine sediment metagenome | isolation source: marine sediment core GS10_PC15, 103 cmbsf | place: Arctic Ocean: Southern Knipovich Ridge | collected 2010
ACTCTACTTCTTAAGTTTGGCCGACATGCTAAACACGAAGAAGATAAAGTCATTCCAGAAGAATTTGAAAGATTAAGAGAGATTGGAGGTAAACTTGAATTCCCAGCAAAAGCATATACTTCCTTTAGGAAACGGGCTATTGAGACTGGAGAGAAAATTACTGAAGCTGCTCCAGGAAATTTAAAAACAAGGACCCAATTAGAACTATCGCCACGGTTTAGGGCCTACCCTGAGTTGATGCAAATAATGAAAGAAAAAGGCTATGAAGTGTTTTTTGAAGAAATTTTGAATAACAGACCAGAAGTTCGAGCCGATGTAGCTAGCGGAATTGCTGCTAGAATTGAACACTATCGTAAATTAGCTAAAAGACTAAAAAGTGGATCAAAATATAGTTTGGTTAATGTTAATCATGATTTAGATTTAGCCTGTTTTTTGAAAGAATGTCTGGTTCGAGAAACAAAAGAAGGCGAAATTAAGGGTTTTGAGGACATTAAAGAAATCGGTGGTCCATTTGACGCTGCTGAATTTTTTGAACTAAAATTGAATCTGGATAAAGAAAGCAAAGAAGAACTATCTTTCAAATTTGATAATCCTGAAAGGTTATCTGACGTAAAATGCAAACTTGATATAGAAAGGGTAGAGGAATTAGCTCAGCTTTTTAAAGAAAAGTATAGAGAGAAATAAAACTCAAATTATTTTTTTCACAACTCCCTTCTCCGCATCCATCTCCACTAAGTCGCCATCCTTTAAAACTTGGGTGGCGATTTTTGTTCCAACAATACATGGTTTTTTTATTTCACGCGCCACTATTGCGGCATGACAAGTCAATCCTCCTTCGTCAGTAATAATCGCCTTAGCTTTTTTTAGGTACTGAATGTAATGAGGGGTGGTTTGTATGGCCACAAGAATCTTATGGTCTATCAAACGACCTTTATTTCTTAATTCGGATTTATCTTTAATAATAACAACTTTTCCCTTTACAATCGTATTGGAATTATATGCAACCTGCCCGAATACTTCATTTTTATTGTTTGATTTTTTGGTTTCTTTATCTAATTCTAAAAAGTATTTTTGTATTTTTGAGATTTCTGTAGGATTATCAACAATCTCTCGTTTATCGTTTCTTAAATTCAAATAAATAAAGCCATTATCTTTTCTTGTTTTAATAATATTTTTTACTTTAGCGTCTGTTAATTTCTCATCTAGCCATATCTCGACTTCTTTGAGTGTTAAAAACTTCATTAAAAGCAACGGCGGGATTTTCAGTTTTTTCTTTTTTGTTAGAAATTTGAAAAAATAAAATAAATTTTCACTCATAGCTTCTTCCTTGGATGCTACGCTATTTCTCCATGTATTGTGCTTTTTTATTACTCGATCGATATTTTTTAGAATATCTTTATTTTCAGCCAATTTAAGACCTAAAGAAAAAATTATGATAAATTGAGCGCTCGCTACCTCGTAAAGACTAAGCATTTTATTAAATAATTCTATGCTTTTTTGTTGGTCGTCTTTTTTAATTGTCAAAATTAACTTTTTGCCATGCGCATTTATTTTTTGATACAAAAGTCCATTTTTCTCGATGTAAGATATTAAAATTTGCGGATTTTTTAAGATTTTTTTGTTGGAAATTTCATGGAATTTTTTTGCTTGGCTAAGATTAAAAACTCTGATCGGATAATTTTTTTTAAGTGGAATAAACAATGTTTCCGCGAAACCGATTCCATATTCTTTTTTAATGTATTTGCCATAACTATTTCGTTTTGCGGAATAAAATAACAATAATTCTTCGGCTCTTATTCCAAAAAACCATTTCTGGTTTTTAATTTTCTCAACTAAGTTTTGCATATATATGGCACTTTTTGTTATTTTGCTCTTTTAATAATCTTTACAACTCCTTTATTAGCATCCACCTCTACCAAATCACCGTCTTTTAAAACTTGAGTAGCGATTTTGGTACCAACGATGCAGGGAATTTTTAATTCACGACTAACTATGGCAGCATGACACAATAATCCACCAGTATCAGTAACAATTGCTTTTGCTTTTAGCATTAAAGGTAATATTGTGGAATCAGTTTCATCAGTAACTAAAATATCTCCTTTTTTCATTTTAGAAAGATCTTTTTCAAAATCTAAAACAATTTTTGCTCTGCCCTGCGCAATACCACAACAAACAGCCACACCTTTAATTTCTTTTTTAAGTTGTTGATCGTCTGTCGTTTCTCTTAAAAATTGCACCAAACTATCAATAGCAATAACTTTTTCTGATAGTTTTTTGGCTTTCTTAAAAAAATTATTTAATTGATTTATTTTATTAAGCCAATTCTGACAATCTTCCCTTTCTATCTTATTGCTACTTTTATTTCTTGATTCTTCCATCTTGGGAATGGCTTTTGAATTCAAAATTTTAAACAAACATTTAAAAACTTTGTTTATTAATTTACTATTATGGCGATGAAAATAATTGTCTTTAGTAATTTGATCCAAATCATCATAAAAATCTTTTAACAAATAATCCCAACCAGCTCCCCAATTACTTTTGCCGCCTTTCTTTTTTCTTTTAAATTCTAATTTAGTCATTTAATTTAATTATATCCTAATTAAGGCAACAAAAAAAGAGAGCTCCAAGCGAATTATGTCTTTTTATCGCGATCGCGATAAAGTGTTAATAGAATAAAATCGTAATTACGGACGTAATTACGATTATGATATAATATAGATATGGAATTGAAGATCAATCAAGACCTATTTATAATTATTGTTATTATTTTGATAGCTTTGGTATTTTTTGGTATCGGCAGATTAACAAGTCCCAAGTCAGAACCGGTTTTGATTAAAAACTTACAAAAAGCTAGTGTAGAAGATTTGAGAATCCCTATTGAAGAACAACAGGGGACTAGTCAAATAAATTATCAAGGCAAAGTTTTAGGCAGTATTAATTCAGATAAATATCATTTACCAGATTGTCCTGGAGCTAAGCAAATCAGTGAAAAGAATAAAATCTGGTTTGATTCAATTGAAGAAGCAGAAAAAGCTGGCTACAAACCCGCCGCCAACTGCCCAGGATTATATTGACAGCATTTTTGTTATTTGTTATCTTAGAACGAATAAAAAGAAAGGAGGTAAAATGCCAAAAAAAGAAAAGAATACTTTATATAAGGCATTGTTGTTGTTGGTAAAAATTCTTTTAAAGTCGACCTTAAAGGTTGTCGGAATAGAGAAGATACCAAAAACCGGGGGTTTTATCTTGGCCTCTAACCACGGAAGCGTATTTGATCCACTTATAATCATGTTAGCTCTTTACAGATTGATTAAAAGACTCTTATTACTAAACAAAAAAGTGTACTGGATTACGAACATTGCTGTGTTAGATAGGTTTTATCTGTTTTTTTTAAAGAAAAACTGTGGGTGTTTACCAAGCACTGGAAAGGGTCTTCTTAAATCCATATCTTTATTAAATGACGGGAATCTAATAGGAATCTTTCCTGCAGGACCAAACCTGGACAATGAAAAAAACATAACAGGAGGAAAAACAGGAGTAGCATACATGGCATTGCTTTCCGGGGCATCCGTTGTGCCTGTTGCGTGCAAGTGTCCAAAGACTAATACTTTTTTTCAAGGACTTTTGGGTTTCTTTTTGTTAAAAAAGGTTGAATTTGGTGAACCAATACGTTTTCCTAAAAAAGATAGGTTATATTTGAAAAAACATCCCGATGTTGTTGAACACACAATAAAGATTATTATGCACGAGATTGCTAAAACTTCTGGGGGAAAATACGATCCGTAAAAGGGAGTAGTAATGTAAGTTATTGCTCCCTTTATCTATTTCTATTTTTTTACCTTTTTTACGGTTGCTTTTAAAATCTTGTATTTTTTTTCAGAGCGGGGGAGAGCTTTAATTGCTTGTTTTAATTTATCTTTATCGTAATTATATCGTGTTTGGGTTAGGCGCGTGATATAGCCAGACCCTCCAAAAACTCTTTCTAATTTTTGCTTATCTAAATAATTCTCAATAATCTCTTTTAATTCGTTTAATCGCTTGGTATTTTTCGTATTTTGTTGTTTTAAATCAAAATATTCATTAACAACCTTTTTAACCTGCTCATCATCAATACTGAACTGCTCTTTGTATAAATGTTTCCACATTGGGCAGATTTTTTTATAGCCGCACCAATCACAAAGAGGAGAGGGGATTGGCTTGAAATCACTTTTTTTAATCTCTACTAATCTTTGCCAAACTTGTTCTTTAATACTATCTAACTGCTCTTTGGTTCTTTTGGTACTGATAAATTCCTGATGTTTTAAAAAATGAAAAGTTAGTTTAATATTTTCCAATCCCTGTTCAGCAAATTGAGGCCAACGACCCAATAATCCTAAACAATAAAGAGAAAGCTGGAGATTGTTATCTATGTCTTGCTGAGAGGGGAGTCTTTTAGTTGTTTTGTAGTCAATAAGCTCTATTCCGTCTTTATTTTTATCAATTCTATCAATAATTCCAGCTAAAAGGCATTTTTTATCCTTGTTTTCCAACAATACTTCAAATCGGGTTTCAGTGTTTAAAATAACTGATTTTTCTTTGATTTTTTGATAATAATTATAATAATTTTTTAATATTTTAATTGCTTCGCCAAAAAAAATCATATCTTCCTGGTCATCAATAAAAACTTCTGATTCCCAAATTTCTTTAAGAAAATTTAACAATTCATCAAGAGTAGGGGATACTGGTTCTTTGGAATGAAACCATTGCAAAGCTTTATGAATTTTATTGCCAAAAACAGCTTCTTTTAATTTAGGAGCTCTTATTTTATCAATTACCTGATATTTATACTTCATTGGACACTGCTTAAAAGTATCCAGAGCAGAAAAAGATGTTCTAATAATTTCGTTCATGTTTTTATGATACAGGAAAACAGGGAATAAAAAAAGAGGCTGGCTTAGAGCCAACCCCCATATTCTCATCGGATTAGATGATCTACCCTGGAAATAATCTCATGTGCGTCATTTATTACTCTATTTGTGTCGATGTCACCTGAGCTTAACACTGCTTGGATGTGGCCTGCTGCGCTTCTTATTTTCCTTAATTCTTTTACGGGCACAGATACCATTTCTTCCTTTTTTTCTTTCTCTGCCATTTTAACCTCCTTTTAAATCTCCATTAAAATAAAGAATTTGGCATTCTTGGGTAGAGGATGAAATTCTCCAATAGCATCGCAACAAAACAAATTCTTTTTTCTGGGTTCTTTTAAATCGTGAAGAGTATCAGCAACTGCTTCAATAAACTTTTCTTCGTGTTTAAAGAACACCTGATCCGCTCTTATAAATTCTTGCGATCCATCACTTGCCTTTTCAGTGACAAGAACTAAGCTAAAAGTTTTTAGCATTTTAACCTCCTTAAATTAAAGTATTCTTATCTTAGCAAATATAATGGGATGTGTCAATAAAGAGCAGGGGAGTGTCGGACAATAATTCTTCTGCGACATAGATTTAGCTTCAAAACAGGCAAAATAGCTAAAAATGGTATAATATTTTATAAAAAAAGGCCGAAAATGACTTATTTTACGACCATGGGCTCTTGACAGCTTGTTTTCTCAAAAATGAATATAGATAAAGGGAAAAAAATACGCTCAGATTTGATTGTTTGATAAATTAATCAAGTTCTAGACATTTTCTACATTTTAGCAACTAGATCAGTAAGAAATATTTTAGTGGAATAGAGACACAAGTTTTTGTATTGTCTAGCCATAACTGACCGGGAGTTATAAGTAGTCCATATCTGCACTTTATTTTTTCCATTGTGTTTAGAAGTTGTTGGCATCCTTTATTTTCTAGACTAACTTCAAGTGCAATCTTGCCGTCCTTAGAGATAGCTGAACCAATAAGAAAATCCGCACAATTTTTTGCAGCATCATAAGTAATATTCATGTCTGGAATACGAGAGAAAATTCTAAAAAGGTAAAGCCCAACGACATCTTCTAGAAGCTTACCCTTGTAATTATCGAAACTTGATGTGCTACCGATTAGATTGTAGTACATGGCTCTAAAGGCAGGTGAGGCAAATAGATATTTTGATGCTTTTTTGACTTGAGCATTATGAGAACCATTTGGGTAAACTCGATAAAGAAGCTCTGCTTTTTCGAGTGCATTAAAAATATTAGTTATAGTTTTTATATCTAAACCCACAAGGTTGGAAATCTTATTAAAACTAGTAACGTCATAACTAGCTACGGCATACAATATTTGACTAAGCTTATCTATTGTCGATTTATCAAAAGTTCCCATTTGAGGCACATCTCTATTTAGTATACTATTTAACGTTTGATTGATTTGCGAGTATATGAGCGGTTCTTGACGCAATGAAATAGCAAAAGGCATGCTGCCGAATTTTAAATATTCTTTAAGATCGGTCTGTGGTATGTTCTTCCAGTACAGGTCTACAGACTGTTGTAATGTGCCCATTTTTGCAAAAATTTCTTCTGCCGTCTTGCTATTAAATAAAATTTCTCTTATCTGAAATCCTAGTCTTTTAATAGGAAGTTTTCGAGTTTTGAACATTTGGAATTCAGTAAAATTTAAGGGATGAATCCTTGTAAACACAATGCGTCTTGCCACATCTGGATTGGTTTGTAGAGATAATGCGGAAGAGCCGGTACAAATAACAAAAACTTTTTTTGCTTTATCGTATAAGGTTTTGAGTGTGATTCCCCAAGTGTTATCATATTGGACCTCATCAAGAAAAATAAAAACAGGGGATGTTAATTGTTCAAAAGACATCCCCAGCATTTCTTCATAGACATCTAAAAGGTCACCGATTTTAACGTCTAATACTCTTAGCACTTCATCAAGAGAGAGATATATTTTATGTTTTTCTTCGCATTTCAGACTTGAATATAACTGAGCAATAAGGGTGGTTTTACCAACTCCTCTCAATCCGGGGATTGCAATCCAGCGGGGGTCAGTTTTTCCACATTGGAAATCTCTAATATATTTATCAATAACTAATCCTACGGATCTTTGCAATAAAGGCCTATTGTTAGAGTCAATGGTCATGGCACTTAATGTTTCTTCACCCACGGTCATCCTATTCTCTAAGAAGGTTTTGATTTCTTTTTTCTTATCCATGCCTTAATTTTACCTTATGTATATTATAAGTCAAGTTCTTATCCATTATATTCCCAAAGAAGTAGTTTTCCCCACCTTTCGAGGCTAAATTACATTCTTTTTCTTAGTATGGAAATTCAAAGGATTTAATGGTAATACAGAGGTTTTTTCATCTCCACCTAACAAAAAGTTCTAAGTAAGTATTCTGGAAGAATAAATTCAAGTCATTAAAGGACTTAATGTATTTAATTTTTCCTTCATTTCCATCCAGTCAAAAATTCGAAAATCGTCCCACCCGTGGAGAACTATCATTATTCTTTTAACCTCTTCCCACTATGAAACTTGCGGTGGATGTCGCGGAGGCGTTTATTAGTCACATGCGTATATATCTGCGTAGTAGCTATATTCTTGTGTCCCAGGAACTCTTGAACGGTTCTAATGTCTACTCCTTGATTCAATAAATCAGTAGCATAAGTATGCCTTATTGTATGCGGAGTAGCATCAATAGGTAAACCAGCTATTTTTGAATATTTTTCTAAAATTCTTTCTATAGATCTAGTAGTAAGCCTACGCGAAGTAGGGGAGTTAGCTTTTCTAAAATTGACAAATAAAGCTTTGTCATCATCATTTCTAGTTTTTAAGTATTCTCCTAATGCTTTTATGGCTCTTTTTGAAAAATAGATTACTCTTACACGACCACCTTTTCCTTTAATAGATAATTCTAAATCTTCAGTATCTGGTTTAATTTTAATTTGTTCCTTATTTAACCCCGCCAATTCAGCGACACGTAGTCCAGTAGAGAAGAGGACTTCTAATATAGCTCTATCTCTTAGGCCTATGTTGTGCGACGTATCAGGGGCAAGAACTAATTTTTCAATTTGGTCTATTGTTAAAAACTTAGGGATTTGATCACTTTTATCCTTAGCTAATTTGATTTTTTCAATAGGCAAACATTCAATATCTCTTTCAGCAAAATATGATAAAAGATTACGCAAAGCTATTAAATAATAGTTTTGTGTTTTTTTAGCTAAAGGTTTTGGATTGCTATTAGAGATAGGGAAGCGCGATAAAAAGATTCTATACTTCCATATAAGATCTGCTGTTAATTCATGGGGTTTTATATCAATATTATTGGTACTTTTTAACCAATTAATGAATTTATTTAGATACCTAGAGTAGTTTTCTTGCGTTTTAGAAGCAGCACCTTTTTCTATTTCTAAATATTCTAAAAAACCTGTGATATGTTTTACTATTGGTTTAGTTGATTTATCCATAATAATTATATATCCTAATTTTTTAAAAATTGACTGGGGGAGAGGTATGAGGATTGTTATAGGTATACAATGTCGCTTAACCTACATTGTGCGACTTTATACATATTTATAATAATCAGCCAAAATGCTAATGTCAACCCCTATCCCCTAATGGGGAATGTATTAATTTTGAAATTCGAATTTTGAATCAATGACTTAATGATTTAATGTTTAAAACATTCAGTAATTTAAAATTCAATCAAAATTCAAAATTGGATAATTCAAAATTCTCGCTAAAGGTACTTTAACGGATTAAGATGTGCTCCTAGTGGCAATTGGCCAAACCATCTTTGTTCAACTCTAAAAGTTTCTGTTACATAAACACCGAGATGTAAATGAGCGCCAGTAGAATAACCAGTGCTTCCTTCATAAGCAATTATCTGTCCTCTGTTAACACTATCCCCTACTTTCAAAGGCGCATAACTAGACAAATGAGCATAAAGAGTTGTTAATTTATTATCATGTTTAATTGCTATCCATTTACCATAGGCATAACGACCACAACTACCAATTGCCAACACTACCCCATCTCGAGCTGCTCTAAGTGGCTCTCCATAGCTTGAAGCTATATCAATGCCGTTGTGAAAGCCACTCTTGTATAATCTTTGGCTATAAGGGGTAATACCATAATTTTGGGTTAAAATGCCATCTAAGGGCCAACTAAGTACTCCTGAACGCGCTTCTGGCAAGGCACTGGGGTCATAAGTCATTCTCAGCTTGTCTTCCAATTCATAAATATCCTGCTGAATTTCCTGCTGTCTTCTAAGGGTTTCATCTAAAAGTGATTGGTATTGTTTCTCCTGGCCTTTTGTTTTTATTAAAAGATAGTCTTTTTCTTCTTTTTCGCCATCAACAATTTCCTTTTGACTATATAGTTGATTATTTAAAACATAAAGCTGGTTTCGTTGATATTCTACTTCTGTCTTCTCCTCTTTTAATGTTGCTTTTAATTCCTGAAGAACAATTAAATCTTTATGAACATTCTCTTGAAGTGATTCTAAATAGCGAACCTGGTTCAGAAAATTAGACAAGCTGCTTTCAATTAATACAAGTTCTATTAAGGATTCTTGGTCATATTCGTAAAGAATTTGAATCATTACAGCAATACTGTCCTTTCTCTTATCTATTTCATTTTGTTTTTCATCAATATCTAAAGACAAGCTCTCAATTTTTAAAGAAGCATTATCTATTTTAGCAGTGGTAATATAGATGTCATTTCTAAGTTTTTTAATTCTGCTCTCAATTATAGAAAGCTGGTTTTGAAGACTGCTTTTTTTACCCTGAGCATCCTCAAGTTCTTTCCTGTAAGCAACTGCCTGTTCTTCTAATTCCTTAATTTCCTGGGCTTTTTTATCTATTTCATCACGGAGATCATCAATCAGGCTGGCGAAGCCAGCAACAGGCAACAATAAACCACAAACCATAAACAAAATTATTATAAAACTAACTACCTTTTTCATTTTAAAAGTTTTTGGGCGTTTTTTATTCTTTTTAATACTTCTTTTTTGCCTAAAATCTCTGCTATTTCAAATGGGCCGGGTGATTTTTCTTTGCCAGTTAAAGCAACCCGTAAAGGCCAAAGCAGCTTTCCCCTGTCCTCCATCTTTAATAATATTTTTTTGGCATCCCCTATTTTTGATTTAGATAATATTTCTTTTAATTTATTTAAAGAATTAATAATTTCTTTTTTCTTCATGTTTTTCCATTTTAACAAAGAAGCTTTATACTTCGGCTCTTTAAAGAAAAACCCAACCATGTCCCCTATTTCAGGAATTTTTTTTATCCTTTCTTGTTCTAATTTAATAATTTTTTCTAATTTAGATTTACTAAAATTTGATTTGGGTAAATAAGGAAGGCATAATTTGGTTAATTCCCCTATTGGCATCTTTTTAATGTAATAACTATTAAACCAATCTAATTTATTAATATTAAACACTGCTCCGCCTTTTTGAATCTTTTCTAAAGAGAAATTTTTAATAAGTTGCTTTAAACTGAAGATATCTTCATGTTTAGGATTTCCGCCTCTTTGAGGCGAGATCCCGCTCTGCGGTGACCAGCCAAGCAAAGCCATAAAATTAATTATTGCCTCTGGCAAATAACCCTGTTTTTGATAATCAGCAATAGATACAGCGCCGTGTCTTTTACTTAATTTAGATTTGTCAGGACCTAAAATTTATGGCAGATGAGCAAATTTAGGAACAGGCAGACCAAGAGCTTGATAAATTAGAATTTGCTTAGGTGTATTAGAAATATGGTCCTCTCCCCTAATTACATGGCTGATTTTCATTTCATAATCATCAATAACAGCAGCAAAATTATATAATGGCTCTTTCAAACTCTTAGCTAAAGAAAAGTCGCCAAATTCAACACTATCAAACTCTATTCTTCCCCGTATTAAATCATTAAAAACTATTTTTTTATTAGGATTTTTAAACCAAATAATATCTTTTTTATAGGCCTGACCAGAATCAAGTAATTTCTTTAAATATTTTTGATAAATTTTAATTCGCTGGCTTTGGTTATATTTTTCATCCCATTTTAAACCAAGCCATTCTAAACTATTTAAAATATCTTGTTCATATTTCTTTTTTGAGCGCTTTTTATCAGTATCTTCAATACGTAAAATAAAACTACCCTTATTTTTTTTAGCAAATAGAAAATTAAATAAAGCTGTCCTAGCTGCTCCTATGTGTAAAGGACCAGTTGGCGACGGCGCAAACCGCACCCTAATTTTACTCTTTTTCCTCATCAATCTAATTTTAACAAAAATCAAGAGATAAAAAAAGAGGGACTGGCAAGCCAATCCCCTTTTACTTCTACCTCCTTGGTCTGCTTCTATTCTTGAAATCTCTTAAACGCTGCCCGTAAATCTTTCACTTTTTTCAGCCATACTTCAGTCCAGCCATCACTGACTTCCTTGCTTAGATCTTGATCCACTTTAGCCAGATCACTTTTGATATCACGAATTTCTCCACGGGCAAGAACCAGCTGCTTCTTTAATTCCTCTTTTTTATTCATTTTAAACCTCCCTCCGGGCTGGGATTTTTCTCCAGCCCCGTTATTTTTTCTTTTTTCCCGTTTTTAGGAGTGAGCGAATTCTCAGAAGTTTGCCATAATCTGAATAACTGTCTTTGCAAATAGTGTGAATTTTATCAACCAGAGAACGTTCATACTTTTCTCGCATTTTGCTATCAATCAACTTTTTCATTTTAAACCTCCTTTTTCTGATTTTTTCTATCATAACAGATTCCCAAATTCTCTGTCAAGTAAATTTTAGGATTTCGGCTTTTATTAAATCTGCTATTTTCGGATTGTAAAAGGTTTTAGCTCTTTCCCCCATTTGCTTAA
>SDBT01016316.1_pt1 | contig 11758 bp, 6 predicted proteins | sample 2277101 | NCBI WGS metagenome assembly SDBT01 (sample SAMN10404973, study PRJNA504765) | marine sediment metagenome | isolation source: marine sediment core GS10_PC15, 103 cmbsf | place: Arctic Ocean: Southern Knipovich Ridge | collected 2010
GCCCCAGAGTATAAGGTCACCGCCTTCTGAGCCGGAACCGCCGCCTGAAGAGTATCCACCCCAGATTTCAACGTTACCTGCCTGGTCGTTGGTGCTGACTCCAACACCGTATATTGATACTAGCGGTACAGGACTACCGACATGAACGACCGACCCGCCTTGGGGTCCGTCACCAGTTGTAGTATTAATGAATATGTTTCCGGCTCTACCTGGTCCTCCAACTTCTAAGATAATGTCGCCGCTTGGTAAATTTGTGCCACCTGCACCCGTTGTTAAAGTTATGGTACCGCCTGCGCCGGATGGACTACCTCCTCCACCTGTACCTGTTGTAATTGAGATAGCTCCACCATCAGCATTAGCACCACCGAGGCCAGAAGTAAGACTAATTAAACCACCAACCCCACTGCCGTTAGCAGTAGCACCTGTAAGAACTACTCCGCCTGCGGTACCACTTAGGCCTGGGGCACCGCCGAAGACTCTTGCGTCTCCGCCCGATCCGCCAGCGAAAGTGCTTTGGCCACCTCTTACAGTAGTGGTTCCACCATCGTTAAATGAAGCACGACCACCTGTTAAGGTGACGACTCCAGCCCCTCCACCTAATGCGGTGTTAGCTCCTGCTGCAATAGTAACATCACCAGAAGGCCCATCACCATCGCCTGCAAATGCACCACCCGTTATAATAACATCGCCACCTTTTTCAACGCTACCAACATTTTCAAGACCAGCACCGCCAGTTATTGTTACATCACCACCAGTACCTTGTCGAGTAATTGGCGAGCCACCAGTTACAGCATTACCAGCAGTAATTAAAATACCACCGCCATCACCAGATGCACCATCGCCTGAATCACCAGCAGCAAGTGTAAGTAATCCACCATCACCCGTACCAGTTCCTGTTATAGTTTGAACTGTCAAACCACCGCTACGCATCCTGTTTTCTAATATTAAACTATTAGCGGCTGGAGAACCATAACCGAGACTTCCAATTACGTCGTCACCAGCTAAATCTGTAAATTGTAACAGAGCTGTAATAGCTTCTGTTGTTGGAGGTGTTGCTGTGTTAATATCACCCTTAATGCTAATGGTGTCAGCCGACACTATATTATTCAAGTTTTCCGCTGTATTTAATTCTGTCCAAGTTGTATTGGCTACTGTGCCTATAAACGTTTTACTGTCGCCTGCTGCTAATACAACATGGGTATTAATACCTGGCGAACCTGCTCCGAGGTCATCTCCTACGGCAGGCCAAATCTTCAAACTATTAGCACTATCATCATTCTTAATATAAATTCTAGTACCAACGGTAAATGTTGCTGGTAATGTTGCAGGTTCAGTGCCTCCAGGACTTACAGAGGAATACACATTAAAAGAAGATGTAAGTGGTCCATCACCTTGACCAGCAGTTAATTGTGGAGAACCTATAGGAGAACCTAGTTCATCTCCAGAAAGACCAACACGAGTTTGATTAGATATATGAACGGATGTACCATCGCCAGTGAAGCGCATAGCTTCAACTGCAGCTAAAGATAGAATAACATCACCATCTATACCAACGCCAATGCCTGCACCCGATGTTATTAAAACATCACCTCCATCACCATTAGTAACACCTCCACCGCCTAAAACTATAGCTTGGCCGCCAACACCAGTACCACCGCCTCCTCTTAGCTCTGCATTACCACCCGGTGCATCATCATTAGAATAAGAACAAGCTATGAGTCTAGCAAAGCCAGGTACTGCATCTACAGTAGAACCAGAAACTGCTCCGGCTCTTATTGTTATATTACCACCTTCACCACTCGAAGTAGTTCCCTGACCAGAACCTGCGGTGATATCTATGCGACCACCCTTGCCTTCTGTTGCTAGTGAACTACCAGAAATAATTACTATATCACCGCCGTCACCAGTGGCGTTACCACCTGAGGCTCCTGCAGTAATATTAATTTGTCCGCCAGCGCCATCGCCACCGACAGGACCTACACCGGATAATAAATTAATTACGCCACCATTGCCGGTTGTTGCTGTTGAGGCTCCACTTGTGAGTGTTAATCCACCGCCAGTACCTGTTGCTCCAGCACCTGAAGTGCCAGCAGAAAGTGTGAGTAATCCGCCTGCGCCAGTACCAGAGCCATCACCAGATGAAGATGTTAAAGCACCACCTGCACCATCAGTTGCGGCTGAAGCTCCACTTGTAATTGTTACGGCACCACCTACGCCTGTCGCCCCTGCACCTGAAGTACCGGCTGTTATAGTTACCGGTCCGCCAAAGCTGGTTCCTCTTGATGCACCTGCAGTTAAGGTAATTGTTCCGCCAAAGCTGTTGCTGCTAATTGGTGAACCCGTATTCGTGCCACCTGTTATTGTAACATCTCCTGGATTCCGTCCAGCAGAGCTATTATCACCGCCTGCTATAATAACATCACCCGACACACCACCGCCAGATGTATTCTGGCCACCTGTTATATTAACATTGCCTGCATCTGAACCACTACCACCGCTACCACCAGCTGTTAGGGTAAGATCTCCACCAACGACTGAACTATCACCGACTGCATCACCAGCAAAAATATCTATGTTACCGCCGCCACTATCCGTTGCTGCACCATCGCCGGCATCAATTAAGATTGATCCACCAGTACCAGTTGCACCAGAACCAGAAACGCCAGCAGCAAGTGTCAGTAATCCGCCATCGCCTGAACCTGGTGAACCACCAACACCAGTAGTTATAATTATAGAGTTAGGACTACCTGTATTAACTATATTCTTACCGAGCGTATCTAAGTCACCACCAAGTTGTGGAGTGAGATCTTCAACGACGTTGAACAAAAGTCCACCTGACGGAGAACCGCCGGTATCGCTAGTTGTTAATACTCTTTCAAAAACTACTGGAGATCCACTTGTACGAACTTCAAGCGCACCAGATGCTATTGAAGTTGTTCGAACTAATTGTACTTCTGGAGAACCAGCAGTAAGTACGAGTGGGCCAGCACCTGAAACGATTTCTGTTTGGGCTGGAGAACCAGCGGCACCCTCAAGTATTAAATTTCCGCCCGTCGCTGTAATCTTACCATTTGCTCCTTCAAGCGATATTGTAACGGTTGGTAGTGGGCTACCTGATGCTGGGCTACCTGCATCTCGTATTATAAGTGTATCGCCTAAAACCATATCGCCTACATTAATTAGTAATGGCGAACCTGTACTTAATCGAGCGACTGTAACATCAACGTTTACAATTATAAACGGAGAACCAGAAATGAATATACCGTCTCCAGCAGCAACGAAGCCTGCTCCGCCTCCGACTCCTGATACGTTACGCCATTCAGGTAAGAGTGGTGATCCGAAAATTGTTAGAACTTGTTCTGTTGTTCCTCTTGGTAGTTTCGCAAGAGTATCTGCAGAGACAGCATATAACACATCACCTATAGCATAAGTTGTGATTCCAATTCCGCCTTTAGACGGTGGAATCTCAACACCTTGCCAATTACCAGAAGCGTCTGTTACGAGTATATTTCCGGAACGAAGTCCGTGTCGTGCTTGAAATTCTTTGTCTGACATTAAGTTGTGTTCCTACGCTGTTTGTTGATACATTTCGTCATTATTATATTTATGGTTCGACCGTTTATATTGTTATTAGGTTCGACTGAACTTTAAATGTAATATTTCCAGTTGCGTCGATAGGCGTTGCGAGTAGCCTTAAATTACCACTACTTACATCCACATCATACGTCGCCTGTACGCCTGAAATTGTTGGTGATCCAGCAGCTGGTGATCCGAAGAATGAAGGAAGAGTTATTGTTCCGAATTCCGTTGAATCCGCATTCGTACCGTCATGAACAGCAAAAATTCTTGTTGTATGGAAATTATTTCCTCGGACCGCTTGAATTTGATATTCAGCAGAACGATAGGTGGCAATAGCGTGTGATGCAATTACTGTTTGTATTACGGGTGATCCACCAACAACTGTTTGTGATACGGTAAGCGTGGAAACATGTGGAGATCCAATAGTAATTATTTTCAAAAAGTTTACTGTATCAGCAAATGTTTGGTTGCCTGTAAATCTTTGTCCTATACTTGGAGATCCAAGAGTACTTGGTGATCCAACATTAAGACGGGCAACTGTAGCATCAACGTTTACCTCTATAAACGGAGAACCAGATATGAATGTACCATCTCCTCCTGCTACTGCTCCAGCACCGCCACCTCCAGCACCTCCTGTCGCGTCGCGCCATATAGGTAAGAGTGGTGATCCAAATGTTGTTAGAACTTGTTCTGTTGTTCCTCTAGGTAAAGTAACCCAAGCGGTGCCGTTGTAAAATAACACATCGCCTATTACTCCACTAAACCCAGTAAGATTAATATCACTTAACGTTAGCACTCTTTCAAAATGAGGAGAGCCACCCGTTACTTCATTGTTGGCAAATAAACCACCTAGAGATGGGAGTACAACGCGGATACGTTTAGCACCACCGACAGCAACTTCGAAATTAGTCGGTCCACCAATAATATCAAGTTGATAAGTATTAATATTTGGCCAACTAAATTGAGCATAATCCGTGTCACCGAGATCTCTACTGTGTCTAATATATAATGGACCGTCATTAAACCAAAACCCACCAGAACCAGATCCGTCGTCCATGTTTGATCCAGAAAACCGGAAAGTTTCTGTAGAACCCGCAAGGTCTTGAACACCGATTACTGCATGGTTGCCTCCAGCTACTCCAGCTTTTCCAGATGTGTGCTCTATACGAACGTAGTGTTGTAAGTCCTTACTATGAACTTGAAAATCTCCTGTACCAGGAAATACGTTAATACCTTCTAGCATATCTGGACTTCCGAATGCTCGAAGGAATTCCATGCCTATTACTTCTCCAGTAGCCGTTAACGTTCTGAAACTGAGATTGTTACCTGTAGATCGGATGATCCATGTTGTTTCATTCGGTGTGAATGCAGTAGTATCTACTAAAAATAAGTCAGCCGGTCCAGCTTGTTCAATAGTTACATCCTTGTTAAAAGTAACGACGTCAGCAAATGTTTGGTTGCCTGTAAATCTTTGACCGACGCTTTGAGGAGATCCTGAACCTGGAGAGCCAACATTTAATCTTGCAACGGTGCTATCAACAGCAATGGTTATATTTGGTGAGCCAAATGTTATTCCATCTCCAGCAACTATATTTAATTGATCTGCTGGAGAACCACCACTGACGAGATCACTTAACGTTAGCACTCGTTCTAAGCCAGCACCCGTAAGAGTATTATTAACAAGCAACCCACCAGCACCGATCGTTGTAGTTTGTAGAAGTGTAATTAGAGTCGATGGACTTCCAGTTGTGTTAGTTGTAACTTGGAATTTAGTTGGTCCACCAAAAAGTTCAAGTTGGTAGGTATCTATGTCTGGATATGACCACTCAGCATAATCCGTGTTACCGAGATCTCTACTGTGCCTAATATAGACATCTCCTCTGTACCACCAACCACCGGATATGTTTGCATTAGTAAAATAGAAATCGTCTGTGCCATTATTGCCTTGAACTCCAAGTTCTGCAACGTTACCTGCACCGAACGGATCTCCGGCCATATGTTGTAGACGAATATATGCGTCTGCGTTTGCAGTCGTTGAGTTCCTAGCATGTATTTCAAAATCGAAAGCGCCTGGAAATACGTTAATGCCTTCCAGAAAATCCGGACTTCCGAAAACTCGGTTCATTACCAAGCCTTCTATGTCTCCACTAGCTGATTCCGAAATAATACTGAATACATTACCTGCTACTCGAACAGCCCACGTTGTCTCATTTGGTGTGAATGCAGTGGTATCTGTTAAAAATAAGTTACTGGCGCCAGCTTGTGTAACAGTTATATCTTTTTCAAAAGTAACACTATCAGCAAATGTTTGGTTACCTGTAAATGTTTGACCGACGCTTTGAGGAGATCCTGAACCTGGAGATCCAATATTTAATCTTGCAACTGTGCTGTCGACAGCAATGGTTGCGGTTGGAGAACCTAGTGTAACATCAATTCCATCTCCACCAACAATATTTTGTACTGGAGACCCTGCTCCACCTATACCTTGATTTGGTTTCCAAACAGGCAATAGTGGTGAGCCAGAATCCATTGTTAATATTTGATTAGCTGTTCCTGGTGCTAAATTGCGCCAATTTCGACCATCACTATATAAAATATCACCTTTATCAGATGTTGAAGGTGAACCAGGAATTGGTGAACCGGCTGCTGTTATAATAACATCTTGAATGTCGTTAAGTACACCAATACTAGGATTAGCATTTCGCCATTGAACTGGAGAACCTGTATATACTAATGCTTCGCCAGGTACTGGTGACGTTATTTCAACATCACTAAACTCATCAATTGCGGATCGACTATTTCGCCACTGTTCTGGAGAGCCTGAAAATCTTATTACGTCACCAGCTGTTACTGGTTGTGTAAGAGTAACATCACCAATCGTTCCAATTGATTCTGGGTTTAATCCACGAGGACCTACTTTACCGAGTCCTTGCATGAATATAATTTCGGTTGTACTTAATACTCTGGCGACTGGTGGTTTACTAACTGGATAGAGTGAAGGTGTTGTTAAGTTTGGATCGTCTTGTGTAAGATCTCCATTTTCTAGAACCCACAATTCGGCGCCTACAACTGTCCAACTCCAAGCCTCGTTTAATACTACACCTTGAATAATAACCGTTGCAATTTCGTTAACAGCATGACTATCAACCACAATACCAAGTGTGGTCGTATCAATATCATTATATCCTGCTGGTTCGATTGTTCCAAAACCAGAATACTTAATAACGTCATATGCAGCAACGTTTTGTGTTACTGTTGCGGTTGTTACATCTGATTCTAACCGGATTGAATTAACTTTTTGTGAACCACCCATTAAGAAAGCTGTTTCGGTTGTTGCAAAAACAAAGTTTCGTGCGAATGGGTTACTTGCTGTTGGTGAGAAAGTTCCAGGAATGCTTATAATAACTGGTAGTCCTTCCGCGAATAAAATTTGTCCGGCGAAAGTAGTTCGATTAATACCAGCTTGTGTGCCTGCATAAGGCAACTGTGCGTTTGATCCCATTGGGAAAAGTGTTGTGCCCTCGATGCGAGCAGCGAATACACGAATCCTTTCTATGAATCGTGTACCATCATAAACTTTCATTGCATTGTTGACAGTGTCGAACCAATGCAGATCTGTTGTTAATATTCCTGGTTGTGTGTTTTGTGATACTGGCTGTACTATCGTTTGACCAAATGTACGAATACCTGTCTTAGTATCAATATCCCAGTATAGCCAAGTTGTTGTTCCAGCGGAAATTCCCGACCATGCACTAGAAATAGTATTTGTTTCAATATATAGGTAGTCGGCTGTTCGCTGAGCGAACGCAATAGAAGTTTGTCCACTACCCGCTAATAAATCAACGGTAACCCCACCTCCAGTTACCAGTAAGAATGCTTGTCCAGTACCAGCGACTTCTGGGTATGTTACAATACCTTGTCTAAAATCAATTTTCATTAATCTATTCCTGCAAATTCATGCATTAGCTGTTCTAATTTTTTTGGATCAGTTAATTTTTCAACAACAAACATAATTTCATAATCCTGTTGATCCCAAGGAAGTTGACTTAAATGGTCCCTAAATGCCCTAGCGTCTTTTAGAGAAAAAAATGGTCCTGATACTATCGGTACCATTTCACCATCATCAGATGTTGCCACAACCACCCACGCATCTTGAAAACTGCTGCCGGCGTATCGCGCTTCTGTTAATCCAGCTAATTTTAGTAATCGTTGTTTGCTCATAGGGGTATTTATTAACGTTTCAATAATCTTGCGTCTCTTAATGAGAGCACTAGTTTCATTACATGTTTGCAGATTCCCGGTGATCGAGTGGGATTCACTGGAGGATAGTTCGTTGTCTTGCGAACATATGGTTTTGGTTTTGGTCCAAATAGATCATCATTACTGAAGTTCCATGGCGAAAACCGGAAATAGAAATCCAAACAATCGCAGCGAACGCGGACAATATTGTCGCTTAGATCGATTGGTTGAATGTGGTAATCCTTGTTATCCGAGGCTTTAAATGATACATTTTCATTTGAATCCTCTTCTTCGAATTGAATCTCGTTGAAAAACAACATTGGTTTATAGAACACATTATTATATGTTCCGCTGCGTGCTTGAGCTCTAACTAGTAGATTCCTGGTGCCAAGATAAGGCGTGAAGTCAGTTCTATTGATCTGTACAGGATGAACGGCATGTTGACGCTTTCGAGTGCGTGGAAACGCAGAGATTGTACGACGTTCGAGTTCTTGATAATTCGAACGCTCTTCGATTGTTTCTTCATCAGTAATTTGTTGCAGAATTCGCGCGCCGCGAATAATTTTGAAGTCAGACGTATCCATGCGCGTATTTATACACGCAATCGTTACTTAATCAATAACAAGGATCTCGTCGAATTCGCCGAATGAAGGCTGCGAAATAGCCTCCCAAAGTCGCCGAACAGCGTACTCAGGAACTGTTTTATCTTTACGAGACTTCTGACGATCCAGAAGTGTTTGCAAAGGAGTAGGAAACAAAACTGCTACAGTTTTATAGCCGCGCTTGTGAGCCTCAGTTACATAGAACCGACGACGTTTTGCGCTTGCATTTGTGTTGTCGCAATAAACGTTTTGACCTGTTTTAATTAGTTGCATAAAATTTTGATGAACTTTGCTTGTAAATTGTTTGTCTTCTGTTGAGCGCTTATATGCAATATCATAATCCTCATCAGAATTTTGTCCATCCTCAAGATACCACTCACAACGAAGTTCATCCATATTATGAATCAAAGTATCATCAGCAAGTTCTTGACGGAAAGTTGACTTACCACAAGCTGGAGCACCGATCGCCATGTAAAGAACGGGGCGATCATCTTCATCTGGTTGTGGCTCAGAAAGAAGATTACTGTTGAAAACTTGCTCCTTAAAGTATTCAAATTCAGAACACCAGTTGTGAGCGTTTTCTCGTTTTGTTTCAGGATCGTCAGAGATTCTTCCATACGTATCTGAAAGAAGAACTCGCGATAAAAGTTGTACACTATGCATGCCTTTAAATTCAGTATAATGCAAATCTGGTCCACACTCGCGCTCAATGTATAAAGCAGTTAAAGCAAGATTACGACGCTTATCTGTTTTCTTAATTGCCCACGGAAGATGATACTCACACAACCAAGCGATCATATGAATATGCTTTGTTTCAAGACCAAGATATTCCATCGTAGCCATATTTTGAACTGCCCAATCTTCGAAGATCCGAGCACTAACTTTTTCGTGTCCACCGAATCGTTTGTAGTTACCACGATCCTCTCGATAAACAATTTCCATTGCAGAAGGCTTTCCAAAGTCGTGGAACGCACAAGCCATTGCACCGACCATATCGACAATTGTCCAATCTGCGGGACAACGAGTAAGATATTCAGCAACAACCATATCGGTATGAATTCCGATACTGTTTTCACGATGCCACGGAGATTCCTCAGCGAGATTATTCATCTCCTGAAAAATCGGGTGACTATGGAGTTCGTTGTGATAGAACTCAATAAATCGAGAACAAAGGTCTTGCTTTTCTTCAGTCATACGGGTATTTTACGCAATTTTCGGTGTAGGGTCAACAACGAGAAATCAATGGGTTACATGATACTCATTGGTGTTGGGGCGCTGTCATCGTCAGTAAAGTCGTCTTCTGACCATGTTTCGTCTTCAATATAGTGAAGTTTATCGAATGCTGCTTGCTCATATGTACCAATCTCAAGCAATAATCTCATCACAATCAAACAAGCCGAAATACAATCATCGGTGCTTCCTGGACGAGCAGCATATGATCCTGCCTTTCGAGTATACTCTTTCAACTCTTGAACGAGAACATGAGATACAAGTTTAATAGTATTTTTCTCAACCATTTCTTTAAGATTAAGACACGCTCTCATCTTTGTCTTCTTGGTTGTTGTCATACCAAACCTTCCTTTACCTGTTTCAGAAACAAACTCAGAGAATTCTGGTGGATGTTCATCGGCTTCGTAGAGAGCAATAATACCTTCACCAACACCATTATTTTCTACAGAAAAGTAAACTGTTGAGCCTGTTGATTCAAGATATCTTAATATGTTTTTCAAAACAGTATATGATTCAGCCGAAGACATAGTATCAGATCTAAATTCAGCAACTTGTGTCATCGATGGAAACTCAAACACTTCAATAGTAGTAAAGTCAACACCAGATCCAGTTGCAGGATCCATTCCAACCAAATATGTTTTACCTCCTACAGGTTTCTTCCAGAAAAGAACATCACGCATTCTAAATTCTGGAGTAATATCTGCGATCGCTTTCGACAAGTTAACAAGGACAAGCGAATCAATAAGTAGCGCATCCGATGATAAGAATTCACATTCATATTCTTGTTGCCAACGACGTTGACCAAGTTTAGCAATTTGTTCTTCTTTAAATTCTGCATCACGACCTGGAGGTTGGTCCCATTTAACTTCAATTGGATGGAATCCATTAGCAGCGACTTGAGCACCTCTCCAAATTTGAGCAAAGATATTTGTATCACCGTTTGGTGTAGATGACATGATACAGTCACCACCAGTTGCCAACGTAGGTGTGATTGATGTCCAAAATTCACTAGCAATGTTAGCAGGTACGAATGCAAACTCATCAAGATATAGGAGTGAAATACTCATACCACGACCGGAATCTTCAGATGTTGCTGTTGATATGATTCGTGATCCGTTATCAAACTTCATACTATGTTTGTTCCATCCGTCCTCTGTTATTCCACCTTTCAACCAGTTCGGCATGTGTTCATACGCGTATTGAATACGTGAAATCATTTCCATTGCACCTTCGTTTTTATTTGACGCAATTAGAATTGTTTTATCGTCATGGAACATTCCGAACCACAAGAGAAACATTGATGAAACAGTAGATTTACCAGTTTGACGAGCGCTAAGAACAACCACACTTTTCTTTTGATGATATGCTTCAATCATATCAACCTGATAGTCATACAGGTCGAAATTAATAGCACCTTTAACTGGGTGTTGAATTCGGCAATAATTTTGAACGAAGTAGACAGGATCTGTCATGCAACGTCGAATTTCTTCAACTTGATCGAGATTATACTCGCATTGCTCGTTTGCTTGCCTGATTAATGGGTTTTTGGCGCGACTTCTCATGTAGATATTTAGTCACGGAATAATTAGGGTTACATTTCTTCTGGATCGATGTCCAGAGTATTAGTAGGTATTTCAGGTTCCACAGGCTCGCCACGAAGCGCTCTAATTATCGCATTACGATCAGTAAAAACAACATTGTTGTTAACAGTTCCACCAGTTTCTCGCTTCACTGTAATTTTATCTTTGTGTTGTTTTAAATTCGTTTTCGATTGAACAGCCTCAAGAGCAGTTTTTAAATACTGTACCGCGACTTCAGCGTTTCGAGCTCTAAATTTTGGCTCGATCATATCAGATTCAGATTGCTGATCCTCGAATGCTTCAAGGGCCATATCATAAAGATCTTGCAATTGTTCTTCGAGTTCTTTGTCTTTCTCATCAAATGGCTCATACGGAACAAGCTTTGTTTTCACTTCTTTATATGGAACGATAGTTGAATGTTCTTCAATTTCAAATATCTCTTCCATTGGATGTGAAATAACTTTTTCAGAATCTGTGGTTTTTGTGCTCATATGAATATTTATGAGCATTTGCAACGAGTGACCCTAG